>ERZ1026892.14-NODE-14-length-89671-cov-11.785909_pt1 | contig 89671 bp, 79 predicted proteins | sample MGYA00380176_ERZ1026892 | MGnify/ENA primary metagenome ERZ1026892 (study PRJEB33269, sample SAMEA4719812) | human gut metagenome | biome: human-associated habitat; feature: organic feature; material: feces | place: Cameroon | collected 2013-10 ... | reverse complement strand
ATTCAAAATCAACCGTAGAAATACGTGCCGGTTCGAGTCCGGCCTTCGGCACCATGAATTTAAAAGCAGGCGGAAAACCTAAAGCAGTCAATGCGTTATTCATTAAGACCGGAAATTAACGGCAACCACAAGAGGCCGTATTTCTGGCTTTTTTGTTTATAAAGCCTCGGTTCGGGATCTTTCCACTCACCTTCCGCTTTGTCAATCTCTCTCCACGCAACTTCTGAGCATCTCGACATTATGTTCGATATAGCTGAGCGTGACTTTAATATCCCTGTGCCCCAACAGCTTCTGCGTGACGTATAAATTTTGCTCCGGTTTCTTCATCAGTTCGGTCGCCACGGTATGGCGGTAGCGGTGTGAGGAAAAACGGCTGTGGCAGGCGTCGCTCAGTTTGGCAAAGAAGTAGCTGACCTGATTTTCTGTCATCGGTTTACCCTGGCGTAGCGTCCGCTGGTTGAAGCAGTTGATATTAAATAGCTGTTCGCCGGAAGCGATCCTCCGTTTGTGCGCCTCATACAGTAAGGTTTCCAGGTGTGGCCGCAGTCGGGAGGAGATGGGCACCACATGCTCATCATGGCTTTTACTGCCCTCGCTCTGGATAAACAGGGTGTTATGCAACAGATCGATATCGCGGCTACGCAGATGCAGAAGCTGGTTCAGCCGGATGGCGGTGTAGTTGAACGTCTCTATTGCCGCCAGCCAGAACCAGGCGGGGTAAAACGGCGAACGGTAGCCGTACTGCGTTTTCTCCTGCTCGATGTAGTGATGCAGCACTTCGCGTGAGAGAACAATCTGTTCATGAGTCAGGGTTTTCTTCCGGCGACGCGATTCGCGCAGCGTGACGTTCATAAACGGATTGATGAACTGCGTCAGCAGCCCCTGGCGGATGGCGAAGTTATACAGCGCCCGCAGGTGGCGCATGTAATGATTCCAGCTCACCGGCTTGATATCGCGCTCGTTAAGCAGATAGCCGCGCCATTCCAGCGCCATATGCGGCGTCACTTCGGCGGGCAGTACGTTGCGCCAGTGAGTGAACTGCTCCACCGCCGTGCGATAACAATCCTGGGTCGCCGGTCGCAGCAGGCGGGCAAAAAAGTACTCATCCAGGAGTTCTTCAAAGGTCATGGTCATTCTCTCCTTCATTCAGCAAGAGATGGGGGTTATTAAAGGGGACGTCATCGCCGAACAGCAGCGTGGGATCGTGGAGAAGATATCCCTTTAAACGTGAGCTGCGGCGCGGGCCGACAACGGCGCAGTTCCAGATGTTGAGGCCGTTTTTGCGTTTGCGGTGCAGATTCAGGTCCTGAAACGCTTTCTGTACTTCCCGCCAGCGTTCTGCCGGAATATTCCTGCCGCAGGCGTTCAGCCAGAGCTTAAAAATGCCCGGAGTCACCAGAAACGCCGTTCCGGCGACGGTATGGATCCGGGCATTGGGTTCGTTGATTTCCAGACGTTGCGCCTGGACGTTTTGGGTCAGCCACTGCCAGAAGTCTTCACCGGACAGCGGTTCTTCATCCGGTGGAGTGGCGGGAACAGGTTCTGGCGCAGGATCACTGGTAACGCAGGGTTTATCCGGTTCTGGCTCGATGGGCGTTACCGTTCCCTGAAAAACTTCAGGCCGCTGTTGCTGGTTTTCCCAGATAAGCGAGGGAGAAAAGCGCAGCAGGGTCAGCTCACTGTTCCAGCCGCCGCTGGCCTCAATCCGACAATGCCAGATGGCTTTATCCTCGCAGGGGATAAGCAACTGGTGCGCCTGCATCTCGTCGAACAGCCGCACGTTATGTTGCGGTACGGCGTCAATCCCCTGGCGCAACAGCCAGCCACGCACCGCATCGGCAGCGTTCTTGCTGACCAGCCACAGCGCCTCTTCCGTCAGCCAGCCATCCGAGCCGCCGTTCGGGTTGTTGAGTCGGAACTCCTGCGCCAGCAGGTCGCGCAGGGCAGTAATAATTTGCTGCGGCAGCGAGGTTTGCGGACGATGAATGGCCTTAACCGGATCGCCGCCGAGATTAAACGCCACCGACGCCCGGTCGGCTTTCTGCACCAGTTCTCCGGCGGGCCCGGCGTACTGATACTGGCCGTTCAGACAGTGGAGTAGGGTGGATAAGGCAGCAGAATCAGCGGCGAGCCAGTCGAGGCTTTCCGGAGGGAGTAGTTGGGTCAGCAGAAGGGCTGCCGCAGCCGGATGGCGCAGGTAATCACGTTGCGGCAGATAGCAAAACCGATAGCGCTGGGTCAGCGGGCCATGCCACGGAAACCAGCGTTGCCCACTAATATCTTCCACTTCGATATCCGTGACAAGTTTACCCAGGTCGTGCAGCAGCGCGGCGTAGATGATAACCGTCGTCCAGCGTTCGGACTGCGCGGCCTGATCTTCCGGCGCTGCATCAGGCGGAAAAAGATAACTCTGCCGCAGCCGTGCGGCATAACAGGCGGCTTCCAGGCTGTGATCGAGCAGACCGCCTGCGTGGGCGTGATGGTGGTTTTCCGAGGCCGGAAACGACTGCGCCAGTTCCGCAAAACGGTGGAGCGGCGTCAGCCAGAAGCGTTCGAACAGCGGGGCGGGGAGCGCGGTGCTTTGGCGAATAAACTGGATAAGCTGCTGGCGGGATGGCTTCGCCAGCAGGATTTCAGCGGATTCAGGTTGCAGCCAGCCCTCCGTGGCGTTTGTCTCGTCGGTGGATGGTGTGATGTCTGGTTTTTTGCGTGCCAGCCATATCCGCATAATGGCCCTTTATACCCAATGGATTTCGGGTCGCGGGACTGCAACCCGAAAGACGAAGGGGGCTCCTTTTCCTGGCAAGCCCGTTATCCCTTCAACCCCTTCCCCTGAACCTTTTGCATTCTGCCTTTTCGCGTGGTCAGGTTCTGGGGGAAATTGTTTATGGCTGCACGCAAATTGAGGCTTACTGCATCATGACTTCACGCACAAACTCTTTCCTGAGCTGTGTACTGTACGCCTTGCCGTAAAACTGCACCGTGGCGTCCGGGCGCTGCACGTCCGGGCTGGCCTGTTTAATCATGGGTGTCGAACCAAACGCCTTATTCAGCGCTTTTTGCGTTTCGGGCAGAATCAGCCAGTTAAGGAACAACCGTGATGCCGCCGGATGCGGGCTGTTGGCGGCGATCGCCGCGATATTGCCGCCACCAGGCATACCAAACTCCGGCACGTAAAATTTCAGCCGCGAGGTGATGGCTCCGGTTTTTTGCAGCCCGGCCAGATGGTCTTCCCAGGCGGGCGTCAGCATCAGCTCGCCGTCATTCAGGCGCGTCAGGCTGTCGGCACCAGAGGCGGTGCGGGTGATTTTGTCGTTATTGGCGGCAAACCACTGCCAGCCTTTCTGCCAGTTTTTCACCACCGCCGGGTCAACGCTCTCCGCTTCGCTGTTAAACTCGCCGCCCTGAGTGGTGACGATACGTTGGATAAACGCCTCTCCCGCGCCACCGTTGTTCGGGTCGTTATAACCAAACTTCTTCGGGTTGGCGTCGATAAAGCTTTGCAACTGCTCCAGCGTTTGCGGCAGCGCCCGGTCGCCCATCTGCTGCGGGTCGTAAGCAAATCCGGTCTGATTGCCCCAGAACGCCACGGCATAGCCTTGAGTATCGACGTTCTGTATCTGGTGAATGGCATCACCATAGCCTGGCAGATCGTCCACCTTCGCCAGCGCCTTCGCCCCCGTCGTTACCGGCAGTTGCGCTACCGACAGGGCGATAACGTCGATTTTGCCCTTCGCTTTGCCCGCTTCCGCCAGCAGCTTGTTCATATTGCCGTCGATACTGCCTTCCGGAATGCGCACCTTAACGCCGTACTGCTGCTCAAAATCCTTCACAAAGCTGCGCCATTGCGGCTGTAAGTACCAGACGTTAAAGGTCACGCTGCCCTCTTTTTTCGCCTGGGCAATCAGGTCGGGGCTATCCGCCGCCGTTGCCAGCGAGCTGCACAGCAGGCCGCCCGCCAGAATCATCACTGTTTTTTTCATCACATTATCTCCTGTAAAAGGTCAGGCTTTCCCCGTGGATTGCGACAGATAGTTCCCCTTCAGCAACTTCTCGATGATGACCATCAGGATGACATTGGGGATCACCAGAATCATCGACACCACCGCCGCATCCGGGCGGACGAAGGAGTAGCCAAGGAAAGAGTAAAGAATGGTCGGAACGGTGATAAAGTCCGGCGCGCCCAGCACGTATGAGATGCTGAACTCTTCCAGGCTTCGCACCAGACAAAAAATCAGCGCCGCCAGGAAGCTCGGTTTCAGCAGCGGCAGATAGGCATTGCAGAAGGTGCCCCACGCGCCGGAGCCCAGGTCGCGGCTGGCGTCGATCAGGTCCTGCGGCACCGCCTTAAACCCAGCCGACATAATGCGGATTGAATAGGGCAGGGTCAGTACCGTATGGCCGATCACAATGCTGATAAAGGCGTTGTCGATATTGAGGTTGATCAGCATGGCGCTGAAGAAAATCCCGATCAGCATCCCCGGCATCACCAGCGGGATCAGCGTCAGCATCTCCGCCACCGCCTTGCCGCGAAAGGTCATGCGCCCGAAGGCATACGCGGTGGGTAGCGACAGCAGCAGGCTGGCGACCGCTACCGCAGGCGCAATGGTGTAGCTGTTGAACAGCGCCTCGGAAAGCGAAGTCTTTTCCCATACCAGCAGCCAGCGGCTGAACGACAGCACAGGTGGGAAGATATCCGGGTAGCTCCACGGATGAGCCGGGTCAACCAGCGACCAGAGGATCGCCATGCCGAATGGCATGCCCAGCCAGATCAGATTGGCGACCACAAAGAAGATCAGCGAAATCGTCACCACCCGGCGACCGTTGGCAGTGTGGCTCATTTGACTTCTCCTTTGCGGGTGGCGAACGGGGTAATCAGCGTGGCGATCAGCAGCGTGCAGATAGCCGCCGTGACCATAATGATCACCGCAATCACCGCCGCGTTGTTCCACTCGCCGTACTCCATGGCGGTGGCCTGCATCAGCCGCGCCAGCGAATAAGTGTTGCGCGGCCCGGCCACCGAGAAGAAGGCGAAGTCGCCCAGTGCGCCGATAAACACCAGAATCAGCGTCACCTGCACGGCGGGCAGCGTCAGCGGCACCACCACGCCGGTAAAGCTGCGCCAGCGGCTGGCGCCAAGGTTGCTGGCGGCGTCCAGCACGTCGTTACGAATGGCGTTGACCGCGCCGCCGACCAGGATCAGGGCAAAGGGCAGGTTCTTCCAGATTTGCAGGATAACCACGCCCCAGCCAAAGTCATCGTTCTGCATCCGCAGCGGCTCGCTGATAATCCCCAGCGCCAGTAGCAGTTCGTTGATAATGCCGTGGTAAGCGACGATATTGACGAACAGGAACGCCGCCACCAGACCGGGGATAAACATCGGCGCACGCAGCACCGCGATAATGCCCTCTTTACCGGCCATCGGTTTACGTAGCCACAGCGCCAGCGGATAGGCGAAAATCACCGAGCCGAACGCCCCCAGCAGTGACACTTTCACTGAGTAGAACAGGGCGCTTTGTAACACTTCGTCCTGCAACATATTGCGCCAGTATTCCAGCGAGAAATGGCTGTCGCCTTCGAGGTTGAACCAGCCCAGGCTCTGGACGATCACCACATAAAACGTCGATCCCATCAGTAGCAGGATCGTGCCCAGCCCGCTGAGCATCAGCAGCCAGGCGACTGCATCATTGCGCCAGTTTTTCATGATACCGGCTCCAGAAAGTGGATGGCGTTTTCCGCCAGACGGAAGTAGGCGCGCTCGCCGGGGGCGACGGGCGGCTTTTTAATTAGCTGTAAACGGACCGATAACCCGCTGTCGTTGTGGCCCCAGGCTTCGGTGAGGTTGCCCATAAAGGCCATTTTGTCGAGCGTCAGGGTGAAGTGGTTGTCGCCTGCCTGCGGCTGGCTGACATACTGTGCGTCTTCCGGTCGCCAGCAGACATAGCAGTGCTCCGCGCGTGGCGGCTGTACGGAATGCACATAAAACTCGCCGAGGGCGCAGCGTACCCGGTAATAGCCCGGCTGCTCTGCGGGCGTGACCTGCGCGGTGTCGATATTGGCCGCGCCGATAAAGTCCGCGACAAAACGGTTGGCCGGGCGGTAGTAGATTTCCTCCGGCTTGCCGATCTGCTCGACGTTGCCAGCGTTCAGCACCACGATTTTATCCGACATCGCCAGCGCTTCCGCCTGGTCGTGGGTGACGTAGATCGAGGTGAGCTGGTACTGCCGCTGGAGTTCCTTGATTTCAAAACGCACGCTTTCGCGCAGTTTGGCATCGAGGTTGGAGAGCGGTTCGTCGAACAGGATCACGTCCGGGCGGGTGATCATCGCCCGCGCCAGCGCCACGCGCTGCTGCTGTCCCCCGGAGAGCTGCGCGGGCATCTTCAACCTCTGGCTCTCCAGCCCCACCTGCTTCAGCGCTTCTGCCAGCCGGGCCTGCTGTTCGCCGATGGCGACCTTTTTCTGTTTCAGGCCGAAGCAGATATTGTGCGCCACGTTGAGGTGCGGGAACAGCGCATAGGACTGGAAGCACATGGCGGTGTTGCGCTTTTCCGGCGGCAGGGCGTTGACCGCTTTATCGCCAATCAGAATGCGTCCGCTGTCCGGCTGGTGAAAACCGCCGATCATTTTCAGCAGGGTGGTTTTACCGCAGCCGCTCGGTCCGAGCAGGGTGACGAACTCCCCCTCTTCGGCGCAGAACGAGATTTCCCTGGCGGCATAGAATTCGCCGAACGTTTTGGTCACCTGTTCCAGAACCAGTTTTGACATGAGTCTGTCTTCCATCGATTAAAAAGATGATTATTAAATTTACATACTAAACATTAAATTTATGTGACACAGATCTTTAAAGCTAAAAAATGATCTAAATATCAAATTAAAAGCATATAAAACAATGAATTAACCATAAAATGATAAAAACATCTTTCACATTTAAATTTAAGTAGTAAAGTTAATTGCCATCTTACATTCGAGAGGAAAAGAAGATGGCGTTTAACTTTCACCGGGCGGCAGAGGGGATCGTGCTGGCCAACAGCCACCGGGGTTACTCCAGTTGCGCGCCGGAAAACACCTTTCCGGCCTTTGAAGCCGCCCGTCTGGCGGGAACCCACTGTATTGAAATCGATATCCACCTGACGGCGGATAACCAGCTGGTGGTCACGCACGATCACCGTATCGACCGGGTATCCACCGGACACGGATTTGTGGAGCAGATGACGTACCCGCAGTTGCTGGCGTGCGATTTTGGCGTGAAATACCATCCGTCATTTGCCGGAACGCGCATCCCCCTGCTGGCTAACGTGCTGCGCTGGGCGGTGGAAAACGGTATGGGGCTGATTGTTGAGGTCAAGCAGCGCAACCGTCATGACGAGTTTGTGGCGGCGCTGGTCGCACTGCTGCATGAGCATCCGGAGGCCCTCGGCCATATCCAGTTGCTGGGCTTTAACCATGTGCTGATTAACCGGGTAAAAACGCAGATCCCGCAACTGGCGTTACAGGTGGTGACGCTGGAGCGCTACAATAACCAGCTTGCGGCAGTGCAGCAGTCCAATGCCGGATGCGTCTGCTTTGAGTTCGAGTTCGCCCATATCGACGACCTGCGGGCCTACAAAAATGCCGGGCTGGGCGTGCGGATGTATCTGCATGAAATGAAAAACGGCATGACGCCGCTGGAGCAGTACGACTATAAATTCGGCTGTGACAGCCGTCCGGTGATTATCGGCTGGATGCAGGCGGGGCTGATTGATATGCTCAGCCATGATGATATTCCGTATTTGCAGGGACTGATTGAAGAAGCAGGCCTGCGCTGGAACTAGAAAAATAAGGACACCATGAACGCCCACTCTGAACGCCTTGAACTGCGCGGTTCACAGCGCCTGCTGCTGGAATTGATCCGCCGCCATGCCCCGGTGACGCGAGCTGAACTGGCGCGGTTGTCCGGGCTGACGGCGGGGGCGATCACCCAGCAGTGTCGGGAGCTGATGTTCTCCGGCCTGGTGGTGGAAGGGGAGCGCAATACCGGGCAGCGAGGCCAGCCGTCGCTGCCGTTGCGCCTTAACCCCGGCGGCGGCTGTGCTATCGGGTTGTCGTTCAGTCCCGGTTTTATCGATATGACGGTGGTCGATCTCAGTGGTCGCCAGTTATTGTCGCTTTCCGAAGCGCATCAGGAAAATCAGCCGCTGGCGGCGACCCTTGTGCAGATCAAAACCCTGGTGGAGCAGACGCTGAAAAAGCGCCAGCTCCAGCACGCGCGTATCCTCGGCATTGGCTATGCGGTGCCGGGCTTTCTGAAAGCGGACGGGCGTAAGCGCCACAGCGTGCCGTGGCTGGAGAGCTGGCGCGAGGTGGATTTACAGCAGGCGTTTGCCGACAACCTGCCGTGGCCGACGTGGGTGGAGAACAATGCCAACGCCTCGGCGGTAGGCGAGCTGTACAGCGGCGAATGGAATGCCTACAGCGATCTGACCTTTATCGACCTTGGCTACGGTATCGGCGCGGGGATTATCTCCGGGCATAAAATGCTGCGCGGCGGGTTCTGCAATGCCGGCGAAGTGGGGATGGCGTTTCCGTCCGGCACGCCGCGCCCGTCGTATAAGGATCTGCTTGCCACGCTGGAGCGTGAAGGATCCAGCGAAACTCAGCTACCGGAGCTGATTGCCGGGCAGCATCCGCTGCTGGAAAGCTGGTTTGAACGCTGTCGTGGTCAGGTGGAGCAGACGGTGTTCGGCTGCGTGCAGTGGGTAGACCCGCAAATCATTGTACTCGGTGGCGCGATGCCGAAACCGATTATCAGCCGTCTGGTGCAGGAGCTGAATCAACGGCTGGAAACCCGGCTCGACCCCAACCGTCCGAAAGTGAGACTGGCGGCATCCTCAATGGGGGCACAGAGTGCGTCACGCGGCGCGGCGATGATCCCGTTATATCAGGTGATTAATGAAGGGTAAGCGGTGTTCATCCTCTTAATGCCCGATATATCGCCTTACAGGTGAGCGCCGTTGTCAACGATGTCAGCGGCAATCTACAGGAAGTCGTATATTCTTTCTCGCTTTTGCGAAAGGTAAAAAGAAACTCGTCAGAACTGTCTTCGACAGCGGTGAAGGATACGCTGTTCAAGGTGAGGTAAAGAGACGTATTACGATTTAAATGGTCTATCAATTCACCTGCCGCGCGATGCGCATCGACACCTGTCATTCTTGTCATTGCTGTTTCCTGGAGTTGAAATGTGAAAGCATTAGCATACAACTCTGCACAGGTAAAAATCAGAACGAAAGAATGTGATTATTTATCTGAATGTTGCCGGGAATATTCTAATACTATCTCTGCCAGATCGTCTTCGACAGTGTAGAAGTAGCTAGCGGGGATTTTTAGTACTTCAGCGAACTTACAAGCCAGAGAAAAATCGGGAGAGTGGGTGCCGCGCTCATACTGGTTCATCCGGGCGCTGGCTGTTGCTTCATCAATACCCGCAAGGATCCCCAGCCGTTCCTGTGACAGCCCCGCCCTGAGTCGCGCTTCTTTAAGACGATGTGGCAGCATGAGATCCCCGCGTCATTTCTGATATTTGCGGAAATTTTCAGCCTTGCCTGCGTAAATATTACTAAGTTATCCTTAGTATTGGCGATTCGAATAACCTTTCAGGATCTCGTGGGGTGGGCTATGAAACCAAAGGATGACTGGCATCGGGCGGATATCATTGCAGAACTGCACAAACGCGGCACCAGCCTTGCCGCGCTCTCCCGCAGCGCCGGGCTGAGTTCTTCCACCCTCTCCAACACGCTCGACCGACCCTGGCCGAAGGGAGAATGGCTGATTGCATCGCGCCTTGGTAAGCATCCAGCGGAGATTTGGCCTAGTAGATACTTTGATGAGCGAGGATTGTTTATTGAAAGGATAATCAGAGGGAAAGGTCTTCCCAGCATCAGCCGGAAATTAAACAACAAGAAAGTTTAAAGCCGGGCGGCGGCAAACATGTCTGCAAGGCTCCAGTCCAGTGCATATGCTACGCGCGACAGATTGAGCAGAGTAACATTACGTTCTCCACGCTCAATCCTTCCCATATGACTTCGATCAATACCAGTAAGGCTGGCAAGCTCCTCCTGAGATAACGAGAGGAGCTCGCGTCTTTCACGGATGATCAGCCCCAGAGTGGAAAGAAGTTTTTCCGGGTCATTTTTACCAGAGACTCTTTGCATGGGCTTATCATCACTATTCCTCTTGCTTGTCTCCACGGCATTTACGACCCATAATGAAAGACCAGTCGTCAGATTGATGCGTGAGTAGAAATAACATTTTGTTGGTTGCCAATAAGGAGGGGACATGATTACCGCTTTTTTACCACCACCTTCAGCCACCGAATTGGCTGTTCGCTGTCAGATACTGGTTCGGGAAATTATTGCCGCGAAACAACCAGGAGTGCGGGATGTACTGACGTTTATCCTTTCCGACCAGCTTGATCTGCTCAAAGGTGCGATGGATGTGGGGTATATCAATAACGAGGAAGAGCAGGGGAGAACGGCAGAGTAGAACCCTGCCGTGAATGTGAAGTTATGCGCTCAGCGCTAACGGCTGCTGCGCCCGTTCAAGCAGATACTCGCAGGCATTACGCGCTAATCCGCTGGCGCGGAAAATCGCTTTTTTGTCCTGCTGCAACACCTTCAGCCACGATGCGATGTAACTGTCATGCTGTAGCTTCGACTGGATGCCGACATGAGCACACAGGAAAGCCGCTCCCACTTCGGCGACCAGCTCTTCAAAACTGTACGTCGGATCGCCGAAGGTATGCTTTCCGGTAGTGATGCCGTCCCGGTTCAGCCGTGAAGCGTGTCCGGTAGCGTGCGTCAGTTCATGCAGCAGCGTGCCGTAATAATCCTCACGCGAAGTGAACTGCTCAGGATGCGGCATGATGATGCAGTCGCGCCCCGGCGAGTAATACGCACGGTTCTGGCGTCGGTGAGTGATCACCACCGCACTTTGCCGGGCAACCTGCTCAGCGGCGGCGATAGGGTCATCGACCATCACGACAGGCTGTGAAAACGCCTCCGGCAGTCCTTCACATTGCTGAATATTGAACAGCCGGAACTCGCGTACTACGGCGTAGGACGTCAATTTAGGGTTGCCGTCAGCATCAAGAACCGTGTTCCCGTTGCGGTCTACTACCTCGCGTTGTTGGGGCAGATAGAACACGGCCAGTGTAGATTTTTCGCCTTTGCGGATGTTACCGCCCGCATTGCGAATTTGAGTGAAGGTCAGCCAACGATCGCTTTCATATCCCTGCCGCTCTGCGCTGTTCCAGAGCAGAGGAATATTGATGCCGTGATAAAACCGCCCGGACAGGGCATTCATCGGCACCACCGGTTCCCCTTCCCGCCATGGGCGAACCCAGGGGATCACGCCTTTCTCCAGCGCGGCGATAATTTCATTGGTGACTTTCTGGTAAAGATCGTTGCTTCTGTTCATAAGCGTAACCTCATGATAAAGAAGCCGGGTACAGCGCTCCCGGTCGGGAGTCGCCCGGCACGGGGAGTAGAGGGTGCTGAGGTAATCAGCTGGTGTGAAGGGCAGTAACCAACAGATGGTTATCTTCAAGGGTTAAGCGCAGCGGCGTCATCAGCGGTACATTGCTGCTGCCGTCGGCGGGAAAACAGTACAGACCGAAATTAATGCTCTTACGGTCCGGGCCTGCGCTTTTGAATGTCAGCATAGTGGCGACAATCAGGTTTTCGAGACGGTCGTCTTCCTGAGAGGGATCGAGTGGAAAACTGACTACCTTTTCCCAGGCCTCAGTTGAGACAGACAGCGATAAGGATTTTGCTTCAGGGCAAGATGAAGTAGGCATAGTATTTCTCCAGTGATGAAAGCAGAGAAATACCGCCCGGCAGGGAGGGTTCCCTGCATGGTGGGGTAGAGGATGTATCAGGCGCTGAGCGCTGTCCGCGAGGATGATACGGAGCGGACGAAAAGGCGAGCCTCACCGGGAAGGTGGCAACCTGAAGGCTCTGGTTGCGGGTCAAACTTCGTACAGATTAATACGGTATCAATAATAATCAAGAGTCAGGATCTGCAGTGAGAGAGCTCGGGGCTCGTTATCCTGGAAGCCAGTTTGGTGTGCAGAATTTATCCGCTATAGGGGTTAAAGGCAATTTATCCTCTAAGGGGGATAAAGCGTATTGAGCAATCCAATCGATAGTACCTGCGAAGCACATTAGGACGTTTATATTAAATATCACCAATTACGCAATGATCGTGTTTTAGTGTTGGCGCCTAAGAGAATTTTGGATCGGGTCAACCGGGAGTGGTGGGACTAATGTGTGTTGGCCTTGATGCTTTCGGCTGCTTGAACGAGGCTCTTGATCTCATCCTCGGTAAAGCAGGTCTCCTTGACATAGCGGAGCAAATTCATGACCTCGGGTTGGTCATGAAGGTAGTCGACAACTTCCGGGTCCGTGGACGAGGACAAGCGGAACAGCACGTCAGGGTCGGCCGCTAGTATCTTGGCCAGCTCCTTGATTATCTCTGGTCTTGGTGGACGCTCCTTGCCACGCTCAATGCGGCTTAGATAGGCGGGGGAAATGCCTACCTTGAGCGCAGTCTCGCGCAACCCAAGGTCTTGGGCGACTCGAAGGTCGCGGATGGTTTCACCAAAGTTTTTCATAGCGTTTAATATATATCATTGTTTAGTGTTTTGCAACACGAAACCTTTCTGGCAATCTTTGGCATAATTCGGTATATTCTGGTTTATTTTCACTCAGAGGCAGGAAAACCACCTCTGTTCTGGTACTGTGCTTTGACGGCCAATAGCCCTTCAGGAGAGGCGGCATGAGCAATGACGAGGTTCTGAAACTAAAGGATGTCGCCACCCTACTTAAGGTCGGTGAGAAGACAGTCTATTCCATGGCCCAAACCGGGGAACTACCTGCTTTTAAGGTCCGAGGCCAGTGGCGATTTTCCCGAAAGGATATCGACGCATGGATAGAACAACAGAAACATACAACAAAAGATTTCGGTGAGGGTAATACAAAATGACCCTGACCTTGGAGCGCGGAGTTTTTAAATGAGCAAGAAGAGCAACACACAAACCGAAAACACGATACCAGCTGGGTACACGCTCGACTACGTTTCCGGCAAACAAATCAAGGAAACTAAAAAGGAGCTGGTTCGACAGCGGGTTGCTCGCGCCCTTATCCACGAATATGGATTCTCGCCGGAAGACATGGCGCTGGATTTTTCGATTGGCGGCCGCAAGAAGGTGGACGTAGCAATCTTCCACCATGGCAAGGAACATATCATCGAGAATCTGGGGCGCGCCGTGCTCTGTCGCCAAGAACCTAACGTTGGCAAGAATGCCGTGCGCATCCGTGATTTTGAGCAGGCAGCTCAAGATCTTGATGAAATTGAAGCTATTATGCGCGAGGTTGAGGCCGTTAAGTATGGTTTGTGGACCAACGGCTTGGAGTTTTTCTTTGTTGAAAAAGAGCAACAGCGTTTCGAAACAAAGTGCAACCCAATCGGTGATTGGCCTATGGCGGAAGAATCTGTTGGCACTAAAGAAGTTATCTCTGATGCCCATACGCGCGTCGCTGATAATGAGATGCTTAAAATCACATTCCGTCGCTGTCATAACTTCATCCATGGCAACGAAGGCATGCCAAAGGATGCCGCCTTCTGGCAGTTCCTCTATCTGATTTTCTGCAAAATGCATGACGAGAACCTTCGTGGTATCCAGCGTCAAGCATGGAAGCGTCAGTTTTGGGCTGGCCCCAAAGAGCAGTTTGAAGCTGAGGGCCGCAAGGCCATCCGCACCCGTATCGAGGTGTTATTTACTGAGGTTAAAAAGCAGTACAAGAATATTTTCCGGGGAAGCGAGGAGATCACCCTATCCGACCGGGCGCTAGCCTTTATCGTTTCTGAGTTAGCCAAATATGATTTCACCCGCACGGATGTCGATGCCAAGGGGGTGGCCTACCAAGAGTTGGTGGGGGTTAATCTGCGCGGCGACCGCGGCCAGTATTTCACTCCTCGAGGCGTGGTCAAGCTAGTCGTGGAAATGCTCGATCCCAAGGAAAGCGAAACGCTGCTGGACCCGGCCTGTGGGACTGGTGGCTTCCTGGTCGCCACTTTGGGGCACATGCTGAAGAAATTCCGTGAGGAGCAGAATACTCAGAGCGGAAACGAAAACACCACCGAGTTTCTGAACGTCCATGAGCGGCTGAAAGAATATGCTGCAGCCAATGTGTTCGGAGCCGATTTTGACCCGTTTCTGATTCGCGCTGCTCAAATGAATATGGTGTTGGCGGGTGACGGTCGGGGTCACATTTACAATATCAACTCTCTGGAGTTTCCGCTGGGGCATCTGGCCGATCTATCCTCCGCGAAAAGGGAAATTCCATTGGGGTCAGTGGATATTATTGCTACCAATCCTCCATTCGGCTCCGACATCCCAATCACCGACAAGCATATCCTGGAACAATATGAGTTAGCACATAGCTGGGAATCGGATGGTGAAGGTGGTTTCCGCAATACAGGGTCATTGAAAGGAAGTGTGGCCCCGGAGATTCTCTTTATTGAGCGATGCATCAAATGGCTCAAGCCTGGCACAGGTCGTATGGGTATCGTTCTGCCCGATGGTGTTCTCGGTAACCCAGCTGCAGAATACATCCGTTGGTGGATCATGCGCGAAACCCAAGTGCTCGCCTCCGTAGACCTGCCAGTGGAAGCTTTCATCGCTGAGGCTAACGTTAACATCCTTACCAGCCTGCTATTCCTTCGCCGCAAAAGCGAAGAGGAAAAACGCGCCGAAGCCCTAGGTGGCATCGATGAATATCCGGTCTTCATGGCCGTGGCCGACAAGGTTGGCTTTGATCGCCGTGGCAACAAGCTCTACAAACGCACCCCAGACGGCGAAGAGATCGTCGAACCAAAACAACATATTGAGTGCATTCGCATCGGCGAGCGCTTTGTGGAACGGGCCCTGACTCGCAGTGAAAAGATCGAGGACAACGATCTGCCGGTCATCGCTGAGAAGTACCGCAAATTTCTCAAGGAGCAGAACGGATGAGCGATCAAGACGACATTATTGAAGCCCCGCAGGATGCTGCCGAAGAGAGCGGCCCGGATAACTTTTTTATTGATATCCTGACTGGTAACAAAGAGAGCGTCTCCGCCAAAAAGCTACTAGTGCAGAAAGTTCTGCGCCAGCTCATCGAAAGTTACGGGTTTAATCGGAACGACCTAGAGGTGAACTATCTCCCCCAGATTCTTGGGCAGAGGCGCAAGCGCATCGACATCGCGATTTTCTGTCCTGATGCCGAGCACAACAACGACAACCTGCAGCGGCTCATCATCTGCAAGAATCAGAAGAGGCGCGACAAGCTCCGTTCCATTGACGAGGCCGAAGCAGACCTGCTCGAGCTCAAGGAACTACTGGAGTTAATCCCCGGCGTGACACTAGGCATGTGGACCAACGGCCAGGAGGAGTTTCTGTTCCAGGTCGAACGCACCCGTTTCGAGGTTCGAGCCAAACCACTCGGTGTCTGGCCAGCGCCAGGAGAACGTACCTCTGCTCTCGACCGCACCGGTGGTGTCATTCAAGTCAGCGCCGAGGCGGAAGGCTTAGAAGACGCCCTGATGCGCTGCCGCCAGTATCTGAACCGAAATCTGGGTCTGGATCACAAGGATTCCTTCAAGCAGTTGGCCGTGTTGATGTTGGCCAAGATCTTTGATGAGACCCTACCTACTGGCGAGCGCAGATTCTGGATAAGGGGCGATGAGCCTTTCACCCTGACGGGGCAGCAGGCCATTGCTCTGCGGATCAACGAATCCATTACTGCCGCCAAAACCTGGCAACCAAACCTACTGACTCGCGGCTGGGAGCTGACGCTAGAACCTCACGAGACTGCCCGCGTTACCATGGAGCTAGCTCGTTATAACTTAAGTGAAACCCAGCCCCGTTACCGCACCGGAGCCTTCCGTGCGCTCGCTCGCAGCGTGATGGATGGGCGCGAGGGCCGCTACCCCACGCCGCTTAACGTGGCTGAAATGGTAGTGGAGATGCTTGACCCTCAACCCGGTGAACGCATCATGGATTGCTCCAGCGGAACTGGCACTTTCCTTGCTATGACCGCTGTGCACATATTCAAGAAAAAACTGGCTGCCATGGGCACCATGCCTGAAGAGGCCACAAACGAACAGATCCGCCAAGCGCAAAACGAAACTGCCACTTGGGCGGCCAGTAATGCGCTGGGCTGCGACATCGATCCCTTCCTTGCCGTCGCAAGTCGCATGAACTTGCTGTTCACCACCGGTAATCCCGGTCGCGTATTCCGTATCGATGCCCGTACTTTCCCGGACGGCGATCTGGATGGTATTGAAGCTGCCCGTCCGGCCATGCCACTGGGCAGTATGGATATGGTACTGCTTAACCCTTGGTTCTCCACCCAAGACACCGTGAGTGATATCTCTATCCTAGAGCGCTATGACTTGGGTAACAACTGGGAGCTTGACGAAGAAGGTGGATTCCGCAATACCGGCAATCTGAAAACCGGCGGCGTGCCCCCCGAAGTGTTGTTCATCGAACGCGCTTTACAATGGGTAAAGCCCGGCACTGGCCGAGTGGGAATCCTTCTGCCCGATGGCCTGCTGGGCAATCCCAGTGATGAGTATGTGCGTTGGTGGATTCTGCGCCACTGCGAGGTCATGGCCTCGGTTGACCTACCGGTGGAACCTTTCAAGGTCACCGTTAAGGAGTATGGCTTAACGCCGGCTTTGCCAAGTCTGCTGGTGCTACGTCGCCGCAGTCAGGAGGAGATGATCAATACTGAACACCCAGAATACAAAGTCTTCATGGCTGTGGTGGATCGGGCCGGTGTCGACGCTAGGGGGAACCTTCTGTTTCAGCGAGCCCCTGATGGCGAAGAGTTGATTTTCGATGAAGACGTGATCGAGCGGGTTCGAGAAGGTGGCGAAGTGGAAATCCACCGGACTACGCGTCTCAAACGCCGCATTCATGACGAACTGCCGCTAGTGGCAGAGAAATACAAGGAATTCCGTGCAACCGGCGAGGTGACGTTATGAAAATTAAAGCAATTACAAGCAAATGGTTGGAGAGCAATGGTCGCCGCCTGGATTGTGGCCCCTATATGTCGGGCTCTATTGAAGCAAGGATGCTGATCAAGAAAATCGGTTTTGAGCCACTCGCCGACCTTACGCATGGTTTTTGCGGTGGGATATTCAAAGCACCGAGACTCTCTCCAAACTATGTAAGCGATCCGAGTCATGGTCTACCTTACTTGTCCAGTACAGATATACTCTGCTGTGATTTGTCTTTTGTACCCCTCATCGCCAACAGCCAAGCAAAAGGACTCAAGGATTATTTCGTCGAAAAAGGGATGACCCTTGTTACCAGTTCAGGGGATACCGGTCGAACTGCTTTTGCAAGGGATGATATGCATGGAATGATGGGATCTCCTCATTTCATGAGAATTAAACCAAACGAGACAAAGATAGATCCAGGGTATCTGTTTGCATTTCTCAGTTCGAAATATGGTAATAGACTCATGGTTTCTGGCACCTATGGAAGCATAATTCAAGCGATAGAACCTCACCATATTTCTGATCTACCCGTTCCCCGCTTAGGAAGAGTGGAGCAAGAGGCACATCGGCTGGTTGTTGACGCGGCTGAATTGCGGTCTCAGTCTAACCTTCTTCTAGAAAAATCAATTGATTTTCTTTTGGAAAAATCAGGATTACCAAAACTTGCTAGGGCCATACCTAGCAAATTCGATGTGAACGTTGTTCCTTCATCTTCTGTGCTCGCGCGTTTAGATGGACTTTTTCACAGTCGATTTCATGCCGAAGTTGTTGAAACAATCAAGGGTAGTAAGAATGGTGGTGTCACGGTTTCAGAGATAGCCGAGTCTGTAATAGAGCCAATACGGTTCAAACGTATCCCAATTGAAGAGAATGAATTCTCTGTGCCTTTTTTTGGAACAACGCCATTGATGTGGTCAACTCCAAAACCGAATTATTTCCTCTCTAGAACGCAAAGAGACATGACCCCTTACATTGTGTCTCAACAGACGCTTTTGATTCCCAGATCAGGTCAAATAGCGGGATTAATAGGAACGGCAGTTCTGCCTTACGGTGATTTGATCAATGGAGCTGTGACCGAGGATGCGATCCGGGTAAATTGTGTGCGCGATATTGATGCCGGTTTCCTTTTCGTCGCACTACGCTCCGATTATGGAATTCGACAGCTTAAAGCTCGATCATATGGTTCATCTATTCCTCACCTTGATGTGAAGCAAATTGGGCAGGTCATAGTGCCTAGACTAGATATGACCAATTACGATCTTATTGGAAAGATGGGGATAAAGGTCGCTTCGATGCGCAATGAAGCGATTGAAGCAGAAAACCAGGCCATCTCTCTGGTCGAGCGCACTATTGAGGAGGGCGGTCGCTAATGGCGAAGGTCATACCCATCGGGCAACCTGCAAACGAATCTGAACGCCAGGCCATCGGTTTCCTTCGGGATCATCTTCCCGATGGCTGGTTGATCTTCCACAACTTCGAGATGCGTCAAGGGGAGGAGGTGTTCGAAATCGATATCGCCATCCTCGCGCCTCATGCGATTTATTTGGTGGATGTCAAAGGAACGCGTGGCAACATCGATGTGTATGGCTCAAAGTGGTATCCCGAGGGGAGGCAAAAATTTCACTCCCCTCTGGCAAAGCTGCGCAACCACGCCAAGGTGATGAGCACCTTATTGGCTGACAGCAATAAAGGAATAATCGAGTTACGTAAAGTGCATGTACATGCGGTTGTATTGCTTACAGCAGATGATGCCCAGCTATATGATCCTGCTGGCATCGATAGCCCGGATGTGACTGACTACAAGCGCTGCTTAAAACTCTTTACTGATAAGGGGAAAATCCCAAGCCACCGTCTTTCTGATATTCGTTCTTATCACTCACATATTGACAAAGCCATTCAAGGTAGAGCCAAGCCAAAATCAGCTCCCCCTGTGTTTGGAAGTTGGCAGGTTATAGAAAAACTTGGTGGCACAGACCGTTATACCGAGTACCGGGCAAAGCACAATTTATTGGGTGCGAAGGCGGGTCAGGTTCGCCTAAGAGTTTATCGCGCAGACCCCTATTTAGAGGAAGCCGCCCGCAAAGATGAACTGAGAAAAATCAGTAATGCTTTTGTGGCTGTTCAGCACATGAGTGCTCATTCGAATGTATTGGCTGTGCGTGACCTGATTCAATCTGACGATGGTAATGAAATTACTTTGGTGGCCGATGATATTTCAGGTCAAGCGCTGCGTCAGCATTTAAAAAAGCCTACTTTTGCGCTCACAACAGATCAAAAATACCAAGTGATCAAAGGTGTACTTTCTGCATTGGATCACGCACATCAACATCAGGTCATTCATCGAAACCTCACACCAGATGCGATTCTCATCACTAAAGGGGGTATAGCTCGCATCACCGATTTCGACTTTGCTCGAGTAGGTAAAAACCGATCGATTTCAGAAACTATTGCTAATCAAATTACCGAAGATCTCGATTCGGCTTATCGCGCTCCCGAATTAGTGATATCCGAGCAAAAGTCTGAGCCGAAAGAGGCCTCTATTGCTTCTGATTTATTCTCTGCAGGCTTAGTATTTTACGAGTTGCTAACTGGTGAGTTGCCCTACGAGAATGTTGATCAAATGATCGAAGCCGATGGTAAATTCCCTATCAAACCCTCGGAGCACAAACCTGATTTCCCCAAAGGCATTGACGCGTGGTTGCAAACCTTTTGTGAGTTCGATCCTGAAGATCGTTTTGCCAGTGCTGCTATAGCTAAAAAGCAATTTGAAGATCTGATATTACCCGAAGGCAAAAGTGAAAAAAAACCTTCTGCACCAGCTTTTAACATTCCTGATGACCTAACCAACCTGCCTGCCGATTTTGTATTAGCTGAGCGTTTCAGTGTGCAAAAGAAACTCGGCAGCGGTGGCTTTGGGGTGGTCTATAAAGTATTTGATGCTTTAGGCGATGTAGTTCGCGTTATCAAACTTGTGACCAAAGACCGGCGTAGCGTTTATGAGCGCCTGCGCCGCGAATATAAGACACTCACCAGCCTGCCAGATCATCCACATGTCGTTAAGGTTATCTGGGCCGATCGAATGGCTGATGCAAATCAAACTCCTTATATCGTCTTTGAGTATGTGGAAGGCTTGGACGTGTCCGATCTGATCGATACTGAAGCCTTGGCGTTGGATGATGCTGTTCGCATTGTTCTCGAAGCAGCCGAGGGCTTAGCGCATCTCCATAAACATGGTATTTATCATCAGGACGTTAAACCCTCTAATTTGCTATGGACTGATAAAGGTGTTCGTATCATTGATTTCAATGTCGCGGTATCCGAAAGTGACGAGGTTCAGGGAGGTGGTGGCACTCGTCGCTACCTGCCGCCGGATTACGATTACAATTCCGAGCCGGATGCTTCTGATCGGGTAGACCGCGACATCTATGCTTTGGGTATCACCTTCTACGAGTGCCTGACCAGCAAGTATCCGTTCGACGATCCCACGCCGCCGATCAAGACTCAACCCAAGGACCCCAAGCAGCTCAAAGGCTGTGCCGACCTCAGCTCGTCACTGGTCAACATTCTGGTGAAGATGATCGCGCCGGAGCGTAAGGAGCGCTTCACGTCAGTCGATGAGTTCTTGACTGCCATGGCTGAGGTCAAGCGTTTGCGCTCGGTGCTGACCACCGGCGAGATTGGAGCCGGCCCCAAGGTGGTATCCAGGCTGGGCTTCGAGCCGACCAAGCCCAATAGCAACCCCTTTGTCACCCATCTGCTGACCCTCTACAGCCAGAGCCAAGTATCCAACGCGGGAACCCGTGGCCTCGACGAAGTTGGTAAGGCCACCTACGTGCCGACATATCTGGACGAAAAGCTTAAGCCCGCCTTGCTCAAAGGCGAGTTTAAGCTCGTGATCATTAGCGGTAACGCAGGTGATGGCAAGACCGCCTTTATTCAGCAGGTTGAGTCCTTTGCCGAGAGCAAGGGCGCGCAGATGCAACGTGGCGCGAATGGAGCAGTGTTCCAGATCAAGGGGCATACCTACCTGAGTAACTATGACGGCAGCCAGGATGAAGGCGATGAGCGAAACGATGCGGTGTTGCGGAAATTCTTTGCTCCTTTCGCGGGTAAGGATGCCTCTGGCTGGCCCGAAAATCAGACTCGCCTAATAGCCATTAACGAGGGACGACTAGTCGATTTTTTCCTGGAGCATGAAGAGGAGTACCCGCTGCTCGCCAGGCAGATCCAACAGGGTTTGGCCGGGGCCGTTCCGGAAGGCGGTATAGCGATCATCAACCTCAATTTGCGCTCGGTAGTTGCTGACCCCGAAGAAAGTCAGCCTTCGATTTTGGAGAGGCTGATTGCCCGCATGACACAACAGGAATACTGGCAAGCCTGCGAGAAGTGTGACATCAAGGGCAAGTGTTTTGCCTACCATAATGCCCGGACTTTCCAGGATCCGGTTGCCGGTCCCAAGGTGATCGAGCGTCTGAAGATGCTCTACACCATTACCCATCTTCGCGGGAGGTTGCATATCACTATGCGCGACCTACGGTCGGCGTTAGCCTTCATGTTAGTGGGCACCCAAGATTGTGACGGTATTCACCAGCTTTATCATACCGGTGGTGAAGAGGTCCAAAACCGCATCCTGGATGGATTCTATTTCAACTCGTGGCTTGGTGGGGAAAAAGGCTCCAATGACCGACTTATTGCTCTGCTGCGCGAGATCGACATTGCTGAAGTCAGCAACCCTGATCTGGACCGCGAGTTAGGCTTCCTCCATCCCAGGGCTAAGGCTATGAGTCGTTTTTCGTTTGCAGAACGAGCCGGATATGACAATGAACTGGTTGAAGCGCTGTTTGACAGTCTGCCTCGCGATTACTCATTGAAAAATCGTGCCCGATTGATCTCCAGACATCGAAATTACCTCTCACATATGCGACGTCGCCATTTCTTCGAACGAAGGGACATGGGGTGGAAGGAGATGCTGCCATATGAAAGCATCGATCCCTTCTTGGTCTCCACGCAGCGGACAGGTACAAAAAGCAACGATGAGGTGACCGCAATTCTCCGCGCCATCAACCGAGGCGAAGGTTTAAGCGACCCTGCGAGGTTAGGTAACCAGTTGGCACTACGTGTTCGCCAAGTGGATAAAGGTACCATTCGCAGTTACCGGCTTTTCGACGGTGACTATTTTTCGCTTCGTACCGAACAGGAGACCGCGTCTCATCCTTTCCTCGAGTGTCTGTCTCAGGCGTTGGTCCTGCTTTATGACTCCGGCGAAGGGCACAAGGCCAGCCTACGAATCAATCTCGATATATATGAAATGCTGATGCGCCTTAACGACGGCTACCGACCAAGCGTAGAAGAGCAAGAAGGCTTTTTGTTGAGCTTGTCCGTCTTTAAGAACTTGTTGGCCTCTGTACCTTACAACGAAGTATTGTTAACCAAGGCTGGCCACAAATTTTACGAGATCCGTCGAGAACAAGATGGACGGCTAGTCATGGAAGCATCTGAAAAGGGGGCCGAATACAATGTCAATTAAAGGCCGTGACAAAGAGTTTCGAATCCCGAAAGTTTCTTATCTCGATTTTAAACATATTGAGATGGATCGCGTACTCACCATGTTGTTTCCACGGTTAAAATACGATGGTTATGGTAGTCGCAGACCTCCTCGCGGTGGCGATCTTTCAGTTGAGGAGTTTCTCGAAGATTTCCTTGAACATCCCGAGTGGTTTGCTGGTTTCGATCAAAACCCTGAAATTGTTCGAGCCTGGATTGAAACAGACCTTATGGATCTAGTGAATAGAGGTAAAAGCAACCAAGCTCTAGCTGCACCACGTCCTTTGCATGGCAATACCTATAAGTTTCGTAACGCGAAGCATACCCGAGATTACGGCGCTGCAGAGCAAATCTACTGGATGCTTTTCTATGCCCGCAAAGGTAAGGGCCAAGCGGCGCGAGATGCCTTGAAGCGTTTCTTCTTCCCGGGGATCGACTTGGTGACGGACCGTTACGATCCCAACGCTTCCGTGGATGTGGAAACGCAGGCCATCTTGCGCTTAGACCAACAGGTTACGCAGGATATGAAGGATTCCAAGGAGCCCGCACGTTTCCAACCTCTGTGTATCGGGCAGGCCGATATTTTGGCAGACGATATTCTGCGTTTACTCGCCTATGAGCCTTATATCCCGCGCTCGGTGTTGGTTGACTATCTCAAAACTCTGATGGCTTTCCATTTGGCACTATATCACCTCAAACTACTGCAAATGCTGCCCAAGCTGGTGAAACAGCGCTCAGGTAACGATCTCTGCACCGGCAGGGAATGCCCGATCAACCCGGGTCTCGACAATGCTCTGGAAGGCTGCCCTTACCGCTTGGCGTTGATAGTAGATATGGGGGACGTCAACAATCCGCACATGGTCGAGTTAGCTCGAAAATCCACTGACCGGCTCTATCGTCAGATACCTGCTTTTGTGCAGGCCAATTTTGTCGTGAAGAAACTCGATGAAATGGCGGAATACCTGAGCAAAAAAACTGGTAAATTGGCTCCTCCTGGAGGCGGTGTGTTCACTGTTAGTGATCTGATATCCCTGCTGAAGCCCGAACACGACACCGAGCGTCAAGCCTACTTCAAATTCCGCTTGGCGAGCCTAATTGAAGAATCGGCCTCCAGGAATGAGGATTTAGACCCAGAGATCAGGGACGTCACCGCCATGGGCTTGGGTGAATTCGATTCCTTCATTGAAATACTGATGGCCTATCGAGGTAAGTATCACCGCCAATACATCACTGAGTGCCTAGATTCTCTTCTGCTGAAGAATAAAGAAAGCGGGCTTTTGGCTCAGGCCCGGACTAAGGGAAGCCCACGTCGATTTGTGTTAGGAAGCAAGCTGCTCGAAGTGCTCCTCCAGGTAGCTGTACTCACCCAAGACGGCGGGCGTTTCGTGACCCACGAGGTTCGCATCGAAGAATTGTTAGCCTTTTTAAGGAACCGCTACGGTCTTTACATCGACCAGTTACCAGAAGGAACCATAGCTAACAGCAGCATACTAGGCAAACGCGCCCTGCGTCTTAATCTCGAAGCCTTCAAGCGCCGCCTTCGTGAAATTGGGTTCTACCAGGACTTGTCGGATGCTTATGTAACCCAAAAAGTATCGCCCCGATATGCAATTGAAAGATTTGATAGAACTGATAAGAATGGGAGACACACATGAGTAGCGCGTTCATAAAGCTTCCACAGGATAAATTGAATGCGGCGTTGGCTGGAGTGCTGTGTCCTCGTATCGAAGCGATCCTGAGTGATCGTGGCCCAGGCCACTGTGTGCGGGTCACTGACCTTGATGACGAAGTCATGGAGTCAGTATGCCGGGAACTTAGGCGAATCTGGCCTGACGGGAACATATTTATACTCGGCAGTCATGACCAAGAAGGCATGCCTTTCCGAGTAACTTCCACCAAGTTGGTGGAACTGCGTAATCCTGACGCGAACGGCGAGCTGCGCCAGCCTTTGCTAGTGTTCATACCGACCTCGCTCCGTACTAGCGCCGAGGATTCTTTTGGCGTGGCGACCTTCGAGGAACTTACCTTCACCGATATCTACGAGGATCTGATTGAATCGCTGTTTGACCGGCTCCCGGCAACGCTGGCTAGCTATGTTCGCGATCTTTTGGGTATTCTCACCGAGGAGGAATGGCTGTTTGCCGACGATGTTTCTCGCGTGCGGTATCTACTTACCGCGCTCGAAAACGGGATTGATGGCGAAACGCTTGGGGCCAGTCTGTATGAATTGGCGTTGATTCCGGACTTCAAGCTCTTTGCCGATCCGGGCATGGTCATTGGAAAAATTCGCCGTAATCTTGTCAGCGTCCGCAGTTTGATAACCTCGCACAAGTCGGTTCGTGGTCGTATTGCTGATCTTGGGCTCAGTGATAAGGCATTGGAGTCGCGTCTATTCACCTACTTTGAAAAACACGATGTCCATGAGTCAGAATCCTGGACGCCACCCATTGCGACAGACAAGAGTTGGTGGAGCATTTCTTTCGATAAATGGACGTTCAAAGAAGAGCTATCACTGGACAAGGTTCTTCTGACTGTGTTGGAAACCGACTTGCCGGTCGTTGCGGACGATGAAACCGACGATCAACTCACTGGCCTCATCGGGCAACAGGTTCTGGTACCGAACGACCGTCGCAAAATGAACGTGGTGTTTGAGGTTAATCCTCACCCCGGCAAGGTCAGTGGGCTTGACCATTTTATGGTGCAAATCATTTCGCAGAATGACGGCCCGGTAGGGAAATCTAAAAAGGTAAAGGCCTGGACCCCGAACCGCCTGCAATGTACTACCAGCCTTGCTAAACTCAATAAAATCGAATTCGATGAAGGATGGCATTTCATCCGTGTAATGCCCTGGACTGCCGATGGCGACCCGATTCCGCTGGAAGCGGATTCCACCTCCGAGGGCGCTAAGCGCTCTTACGAGAGCGAGCCTTTCTACGTCCTGCCCGGTGGCAACATTGAAGAAGAGCCCCCTCAACGTGCCGTTCCTATTGAGCAGAGCCTGGAGCATGCACGTTTCCGACTGCAATTGACAGCCCTGGGTGATGAACGTGATCCCAATGATATCGCTATCAGTGGTGTCGCTTGGTCCGAGGGCGGTCGTACCAAGAAGACCTCCCGCCTGGAAACCTTGCACGCAAAATTCGGTCGTGAGGGGGCCGTTCAGATTCCGCTATCACGTACGCTCAAAATCATCGAGCAACGCATCTTAGCAAAGCCTAAACACCCGTCAGGTTGGCGAATGCAGATCAACCTGGATACCGCAGAGCCACCCTCCGAGGTCGGACTCATGCTGCCCACTTCTGCCGCGATGGCATCTTTCTTGGCTGCCCGTGAAGAGTTTTTTGCAGCGGTGCGCAAAGACACCGCCGAACTGATCATGCAGGGGCTGTTGTTTCAGGACTCTGAAAAGGAATGCCTCGCGTATGCTGAAAGCTATCTTGACTTAGTCAGGAATCTCATCCGCCAGGCTGAGATGACTTCTGGTGTCGAGCGCCAGCAGCACCTGCAATCGCTAAGAAACGTACTGGCCGTTGATTCAATCCATGTCATCCTGACCGACTTCCGTGGAAGGCATCGCGAGGCTGTTTTGGTCTCCCCAACCCATCCGCTCCGAGCCTTGTGGCTAAACAGTTGGGTCACTCTGGGTAAGGATTGGATCGGGAAGATCAAGTCAGGTGGGAAAGAATACATTCCTCACGTCCGTTCCGCCCTATTGGATGGCTTTGTACCCTCAGCCTATCCTGTTGGCATTCCCGTAGAGGATGGTCGTATCTTCACGCCGGTGGACAATCTAAATGCGTTTTGGGCTCTATACGCTCCAACAACCGAGGATAATTCTCGTGGCCTGATGGCGGAGATCTGTGCGGCACTTGGCTTGGTCGAGCCCTCTGCGGCGGGAACTGATATTTCCGGAACGGTCATTGCGGATAAGATTGAGCGCTATCTCTCCCAGCATCCTTATGTGAGAGAGCTATCGCTGAATATCTTTAACCCCGGAGCAGGTTCGTTAATAGCTGAGGCTCTGATAGCGCTTCAGCAGAAACGTGAGTATGCCGATTTGCGCTATGACATACGGCTCTTTACCTCCGAGCCTGACTCGCCAGTTTTGGGTGAGGCACTTGAATCCATAGTTCGTCCCGGGGCGACGGTAAATGAGGCTGCAGACGCGTTTGCGGCATCAACTGGCAGTCATCTGTTTTCCAAGCTGAACTTGGCCAAGCACGCGCTGAATGAATTCCATGCAAATCCCAGGGATTTTCCAGCGCACATCAGCGTTCTATTGGATGTGTTCCCCGCCGAGGAGCTTTCCATTTCTGAGAGGCCGATGGGGGTGACTCCGTTGTATGGATTGATACAGGGCTTTGACACCGAATTCGTTGACGACGATTCGGGTACCTTCTGGAATAAGCGGCCGATTATTGGGCGCTCCTTCGGTGCGAGCAACCAGGCTGCGTGTTTCGATTTGCTGTCGTCTCTGAGCCGACACCTCTGTTTTGCAACCTCAGCGGTTGCTACTTCTGGTGCTAGTTTCAAGGCCGTACCCGTTGTAACCCTTGGCCTCGATGTGGCCCAACGAGAACTGATCTACGAGGTTCATCAGATCAGCGATTGGGTGTTCACTATCGATCGAAATATGGGGATTGAGTTTTTCGACCATGGCGGTCGGAAAAACAGACCGGATTATCTGATTGACTATGTGCCAGGAGCCAGCTCCCAGGCGACACATAATCTGATAATCTCCTCGCGCTCGAACGATGAGTTGGAGGCCATGCTGAAGCCGGTGCTGCTTCAGCATGGTTTGTCCGCCGACGGCGAGCAGTCGGTTCAGATACTTGCGAACCTGCGCTCGCTTTCTGGTCAGCTTGCCCTGAAACTGATTTCCGCACGTACGCAACAGGCGGAGGCTCTTGGCCTGGCTCTGGCGAGGCTCTATCTCGAATATCAAGGAGCGTTAAGCAATCAGGTCATTGTGCCATTAGACGCACACACGGACCTCTACCGCTCAAGCGGTGAATCAGACGATGTCAACGATGCTATCAGCCTACAACGTACCGACTTGGGTTTGTTTGATTTAGATTTAAACACCAGGACGATCACCTGTAATCTGGTTGAGGTGAAGTGTTATTCGCAGGTTGGTGACTTTGCGGCCTTTAACCAACTTAAGGAACGGATCTCCGCCCAGATAAATCAGAGTGAACGCATACTCCAGCGTCACTTCGACCCGGCCCTGAAAAAACCAGATCGGCCGGATAGGTTACTCAAGAGCCGGGAGTTGGCTCAGATTCTTAGGTTCTATCTGGAACGCTCACTGCGCTATGGGATCTTTGACGTGACTGCCGAGCAGGAAGCGCGAGGGCTACTTGAATCCATTGAGCAGGGCTACTCGCTACAATTCAGGCGATGCGCTTTGATTTTCGACTTTGATAAGTCTGGAACAGAATCTCCGGACAACGAGGTAGGCATCGAATTCCATCGTATCGGAAAAGATCTCATTCATGCCTTGCTGGAAAACTGCCGCAAGTCTGTGTCTGTCGAGAGTGAGGAAGTACCGACAGCTCCTACTCTGAGCGAACAGTTCATTCCGAACGTGCCGAAGCTCGAGACTGCCGCTTTCATCGCCCCTAATAGAGTCCGCTCGACATCCTGGACGGTGGACGCGCTCTGGGACGATGAGCTGGAGACACCAGTCACCCTGCCAACACCTTCTGTCTCAGAGGAAACCATCGCACCTGTTCAAAAGGAAGCACAGGCGAAACCCGTCGAGCAAGCACCTGAACCTACCACCATTGTGCCCAAACAAGAAAAAGATGACGAACAACCCGCCACCGTTGATGTGGAACCGGAAGAAGCTGTTCAACCCGTTCTTGAAGTGCAGGAGCATCTGACATCCGAGCCTCAAGCCGAAGTCAGCTACGACATCATGCTGGGCGTTAATGGTAGTTCACCGCAGTACGGATTGCTCGGAGAGGTTTCCGGACGGAAAATCGCGCTGGACCTCAATCATACCCACACGATCAGTCTCTTCGGGGTTCAAGGCGGTGGAAAGAGCTACACCCTTGGAACAGCAATTGAGATGGCCTCAATGCCGATTCAGCACATCAATGTGCTGCCAAGCCCGCTCGCCACAGTCATTTTCCATTATAGCCCGACGCAGGATTATGCGCCGGAGTTTACCTCGATGATTAATGCCAACTCGGTAGAGGATGAGATCCGTATCCTTCGTGAGCGTTACAAGGCCAACCCGGAAGCATTGAAGGATGTCTTGATTCTTACCCCTGCCAACAAGGTAGATGATCGTAGGGCCGAGTACCCGGATATTGAGGTTAAGCCGATTGCTTTTTCTGCCGCTGAACTTAAGGCAGCACACTGGAAATTCCTAATGGGAGCGATTGGTAGCCAGAGCATGTATATGCGCCAAATTAATCTCATCATGAGGGGACTGCGGGATAACCTGACCTTGGATTCTCTGCGAGCAGGCATCGATAACTCTGGTTTGTCCGATCATCTAAAGGAGCTGGCCCAGACGCGCTTACTGTTTGCAAGCGAATATATCGATGATAACCAGCGTCTCCAGGATCTGATTCGCCCCGGTCGGTTGATTATCGTGGATCTGCGAGATGAATACATCGAGAAGGACGAAGCTCTCGGTTTGTTCGTGGTGATGCTACAGGTTTTCTCAGAAGCAACCTACCAGGGAAACGCCTTCAATAAGCTAGTGGTTTTCGATGAAGCTCACAAATATATCGAAAACGATGACTTGGTTTCTGGCCTTGTCGAGGTTGTCCGTGAGATGCGGCACAAGGGAACAAGCATTATGGTCGCCTCTCAGGACCCTCCATCAGTCCCGATCTCTCTGATCGAGTTGTCTTCACAGATCATCATGCATAAATTCAACTCACCAGCATGGTTGAAACACATCCAGAAGGCGAATGCCGCTCTTGGTGAGCTGACCTCCGACAAGATGAGCCATCTTGGAACCGGCGAAGCCTATGTATGGTCGAGCAAGGCCTCGGACGACTCATTCACCCGGGGCGCTGTGAAGATCAAGTGCCGTCCTCGCATTACCCAGCATGGTGGCAGTACCAAAACGGCCGTGGGTCGGTAGGAGATCTTTAAAGGGGCTACTTGGAAAACGGAGAATATCCTACACTAAGCATGTTTTTTAAGCAGATATGATAGGCAGCTTTGAGCGAAGCGGACATTACAGCCAAGCTGAACTAAGCATGGAAAACCAAACATACTGCACAAAAAAAGGATCAGTGGCTTTTTTTAATTATCAGTCTCACCTCCGATGGAGGTGATGATTGTTCATGTGGGCTTTACCTATAGAACGCCCATGCTAAATGCTGCCTCGGTTTGTTACCAGCAAATCAAGGAGTAAATAGCATGGGCAGATATAAATCCGCTTCCCACGTATTCTATCGCTGTCAGTATCATCTCGTATGGACACAGAAGTACAGATACAAAATCCTCAAAGGCAATCCCGGTAAAGAGCTTTATTGCAGTATCACATTACTGCAATATGAAGAAATGAACGATGATTGAATTAAATGCAAATCTACCTCACCAAATCTTTCTACCAGCCTTCCCCCCACTATCCTGAGCTACCTTAACCCCACCCGCCAGCGCACCATTCACCGCCACGCCAACCCTCACTCCAGCCCACGTCATCGCCCCCAGCCAGAACGTCGGTAGCACCAGAAACATCGACCCCATCACCAGATTGATAATCACGTCATCCTGCGTATTCTGAATCCCGGCCAGATTCCAGCTACTGTGGGTATCGCTGTTGTAGAGTACATCCAGTAGCCAGCTATCGAGCCACCGCGCCAGCTCCCACCAGAAAGTGAGGAAGAACAGGGCGAACTGCACAAACGTCAGCGTCATCACCACCTTCACGTCCCACGCCGAGCAGAGCGTTATTAACGGAATACAGATCACCAGCGCCATTTGCAGCAGCGCCTGTACCATCGGTAGCGCCTGACGCACGCTGTCGAACGCCGGGAACGCTGCTATGCTGCCGAGGATATTCCCAGTGCTGGATGCCAGTCGGGTAGCTGCATTGGCGACGGTGCCATCAACATTGCCGCCGAAGCCTGGGTAAACGCGCCCGTTCTGCGATACCTGCATATTGCGTTCATTGACCAGCGAGCGCAGCACGGCCTCTTCATATACTGCCTGCGTCTGGCCGATTTTTTTAAATGCTGTCCAGATATCCGGGGCCGGGAGTTGCAGGAGTCGGGCTTTCAGCCCAACGGTATCATCGGCCCACCACTGTTTGCAGGTGGGGTAGCCGCCCGCGCCTGTATCGGGCAGCCCGGCGTCTCGTGATGCGCTGTACGGCCAGGCGCTGTGTGGTGAAAGCGCATGGTCGGTATCGTAGTAACCAGCCGTGTTGAGAAAATACGATGATCCCGCCCAGGCCGTATCGTCACTGGTGTCATCGTCCAGCTCTCCGGCACGGAATTTCAGACGGGCGCGGGAAGGGGCGTAACATTCCTCAATGAAGTCCCGTAGTTCCTGAGCCAGCGCCGGATCCTTAATCCGGGTGTGCTGCACCTCAAAACGGATCTGACGCAGATCCGGCTGGCAGGGAAGGGTGGCAACCGTTGCGCTGGTGATGCCTTTGCTGATCACATGAACAAAGTACCACCAGACCGGAACGGCGGCGGTTTTGCCGCCCAGTGAGTTAATAATCGGCTGATAGCCGGTATCGGCGGGCTGCGGTACCGACATGCCACACTGCTTTGAGCGAGTGGTGTCATATTTGATGGTATCGAGGTCGATGTTCAGCAGTGGCACGCAGGTGAACATAATGATCAGCAACGAGGTGTACATCAGGTGCTCGGTCCATATCAGGGACAGCGCAGCTTTGTTGCCTTCATCCGCTCCCTGACTTCTGGCCTGTAACCACAGCGCCAGCAGCTTAATCAACAGCGGCAGGGCAAATAATCCGGTCGCGCTGATCGCATTCCACAGCCCGTTATTGACCACCCAGCCGAGCAGTGTCAGAAAGTATTCCAGATAGCTGTTAGTCGTCACCGGAACACCTCCGGTACGATTTCGTTGAGCACAATCAGTATGATAAATATCAGCGCGATACGGCGGATTGCCGGACGATGTGGCGGCAAGCGGTCATACAGATGCCAGCCCACACCACAAATCACACCGTACAGCATTATGCGCCAGGGCAGCAGGTCGCTGCGGTTAATCTGCGGTGTATTGTCAGCAGCCAGATAAAACATCACCGCCATACAGACCAGAAGCAGGGTGCCGGACAGCATCAGCCGCTTCATGGCGTCTCTCCATCGATGGGCTTGCTGAGATCGTTAACACGTTTGTCGGTGTCGTCCTCTACGCCGACCGCCTGGCCTTTGGTCTTCGCCCGCATGGTCTGGCGCTCAAGGATCGTGAGCGCCGCGTTATCCGCCAGCGCCTGGCGCATATCCAGTTCCAGCTTAAGCTGCGACAGTTCCTGGTCGAGCTGGGCGGTGGTCTGGGTCAGCGCAGTTTGCGCCTCCTTTTCACCGGAGATATTGGGTTCGCGCATTCCTGCCAGCAGCGTGCGTCGGGCCATCAGCGCCTGCTCCATCACGCGGGAGAGCGCCAGTTCGCCGGAGAGTCGCTGGATAAGTACCGCAGCATCGGGATCGTCGCGTAGCGCCTCAATCACGCCGCGCGTCAGATGCAGTTCGCCACCGCTAGCCTGCGCCAGCGAGTCATCGTTAACGGGCTGGCTGCGATTCACCATATTGATAATCAGCGGCTGGATCTTATCCAGCTCTTCCTGAATCAGTGGAGTCAGCCCGACGCCGGATTGTGCGCCGCTTTGCTGACTCGTATCGCCAGACTGATCGTTATCCGGGGCGACGTTAATGGTTTGCTCGCCAACCACCCGTGTCAGCCATTGCGCGGCATCATCGGGTTTGCTCCATACCTGACACAGCTCACCCTGACAGTCGTTGCTGGATACCGAACTGGTGCTGGTCGCACTACGGTTATTGAGGATGTTGTAGCCTGCAACCGTCGTATCACGTATCAGTTTGATGGGCGGTTGGCCTTTACCGCCGCGATGTTCGCCACCAACCCAGCGTTTGCCTTTCTCTGCCGCTTCTTCAGCCGCTCTTTGGTCGGCGCGAACGGCGTCTTTTTCGCTGGCGGCAATCCCCTGATAGTTCTCCGCCTGTGCGCTCTGCGTCCATGCCGGACCGAGCGCATAATCGGTCATCTTGCCTGCCATCTTCTGGCAGCTTAGCAGTGATTTATCGAAGTCGAGCCGTCCCTGAAGCACGCCGTTGGTGAGCAGATCGTAGAGCTGGGGATTTGCACGTTGGATAACCATTGCGGGCAGGCTGGCGACCGCGCTGGTCGCGCTTTCGATAACCTCCCCCATCAACTGCTGGAAGCCGTCCGTCACTCCGTTGAGTTGGTTGCGCACCGTGGTATCGATATCGAAATTGCCGCACATCATATCGCTGTTCCAGCTTACACCTGCCGTCAGCGGGAAGGTGTTGCGCCGGGTTGGCGGTGGCGGGATGGCCGCGCCGCCCCCGATGCGGTAATACATCCAGTCGCTGATCGCCCCCTGTTGTTTGTATTGATATTTGTCGTCTGCCGGGGCGAGAAAGGCGACGAACAGAAGACACCAGGCTGAGCGCATCGTTAACCTCCGCTGCTGCCAAGAAAGGTCTGCCCACGACGTGGACAGCATTTATAGGGCCGCCACAGCGTCCAGGCATATGCGCCATCTTCTGCCAGTTTATCGGCGTAAGAGTCGGTGGCGGAGCCATCCGGGAAGATGGCGCAGGAGGCAGATTTTTTGGGAACCAGCATCTGCCACTGGTGGTTACTGTTGTCGCCTTCCTTAACTGGAGCTGGAGGCCAGTAGCCGTCGTGTGGGGTGGCAGTCAGCGGAATATAAACATGCGGCTGACCAATGCGCGTTACCAGATCGGCAGTGCGTTGGGCGATGACTGCCCCTGCCTTGTAGTCGTGGGTCTGGCTGAGCGCTCCGGCTCGCGGGTACACATTGCCCCACATATCGCCGTCTTTGCTGATTTCATGCAGCCCAGGCGTTAATGCCTCCGGGTAAAACATTTCCGGTACGCCGTTGCGCCAGGCGAGCGCATCCAGAGTGCTGAGAAAGTAGGGGAGAAAAGGTTGTGACGATGGGGCGCAGACGTAGCCAAACTGGGCAAAGAAGTTTGCCAGCGCATCACTGGCAGGAAAGCCTATTGCATCTGCGTTCTTGAAGCGGACTTTACTGTGCTGGCCGACGGCGCGGGGGTTGGTATCGCCACCGGCTTTAGCGATACCGGGCAACGGCGGGCTTAACGGAGACATTTCTGTCCACGGATTCTGCCCGGTCACGCTGTAGGCTGATACCACCAGATCCGGGCGGAAATGGCGTATCTTCACCGATGTACGTATCGAACAGCCAAAGGGTGAACAGAATAACCAGTAGCAGACGCCGACCACCTGATACTTTACGCACGTCGGCGACAGGGCTGAGGCGGCAATTTCCGGGGTAGTGATGGCTTTACCTGTGCACGGCATCATTATCAGTAAGCAAAGTAATGTCTGGTGGATATTCATGGCGGTGTTCCTGAGCCGATATCATCAGAGCAGGCTTTACCACAGGGCGGACAAAATGGCGTGGGGGAACTCTGTATGGCCAACGGAAAATTTTTTTGTAAATGCTTACAATCTAATGAGATGGAAAGTGATTTCTGTTAATCACCCGCAGACAACGATTTCTGATAATGTCGGCCAAAGGAGAGGGAGACCAATGTCAGATATCAATCCACGCGATGCCTTACCCCAGGATCGGGAAGCGCTCTATAAACTTGTCTGGCGCGAACCTGCGGAGCGCATAGCCGCGCAATATGGCATCAGTACAACGCTACTGGCAAAACGATGTACAGAAATGCGGATACCCAGGCCGCTTGCGGGTTACTGGAAAGCGCTGGCGAAAGGGACTGCACCTGCAGTGCCAGCATTACCCGATTTGAAGAAGGGCAAGATAGAAAAAGCTTCAAGTAAAGCCAGTTTGGCCGTTCCGTCACCCACAAAAGTACCATCTAAAGTAGCAGTGCCAGCACCGCGAAAGCGATCAAGGACAGCGGGTAATGGCTATGCACTGATTGATGATCTCAAAACCTACCTTCCCGTCTCTTCCGTCACAAAAGACGGCTACTACAAACCAACGAAAAAGAAGCTACTCGATCTGAATGTTTCAGAAACGGGATTCAACAGTGCTATCGATTTTCTGAGTCGGTTCTTTGCCGCTCTGGGAAAGCAAGGGTATTGGGTACGATTAGCTGAGGGCAATGAGGGACTTCATTGTCAGGGCATAGATATCAAAGAAGATCCAAAAGAGGGAGGTTTACGCTACGACAGTTTATGGCGCCCTTGTTCTGCCAGTATTATTTGCGTTGGGGATATTCTGTTCGCCTTTAATCTGGCTGAAATGACGGAATATGTTCCAGCAAAAGAAATTAATGGTCGATACATTCGCGATGAAACGATGATCCGCTGGATACGAGGAAAGCATGAACAGCCGTTTCGCTATGTCATTAAACATAATTTACCTACAGGACGATTTCTGCTACAGCTTTATTCGCCATACTCATCAACAAACTGGCAGACTGAGTTTCGGCAGACAAAACAGTGTGGGCTTGTAAGCCAGATCCCGAAAATGATTTCTGCGATGTGTGATGCTGTTCCGTTGATTAAGAAGCAGCAGGAAGAGGCAAGAGTCAAAGCTGAAGAACGGCGGATCCAGTGGGAACTGGATGAGAAAAGATATCTGGAAAAGGAGCGGTTCAGAAGGGAAAAAGAGGCATACGACGCCAGCTTGGTCGAGCTGAAATCTATTATGGTGCAGTGGGCAGAAGATAAGCGTATAGAGCAGTTTTTTCGAGAGGCTGCATCGGATGCAGCTATGCTTGGAGAACAGCAGAAGATACAGGTAATGGAGCGTTTGCAACTGGCCCGTCAGCTCTTATCTGTGGATACGGCAGTTGAGCGATTGCTGAAGTGGCAAATGCCACAGGAGATGTTGGGCAAGGAATAGAGGAAGTTCGCAATGCATTGTTTAAATATAATGATGTTTTGAGCAACGAGGAGCAGGCTTGGTCTTTTGGGACAGCGACAACAATGCTATGAGTAGTACTGATGAGCCTTCGGAGTACTTTGCAGACTAAATAATGGGCTATATATTTCGCTAACGTGTTTAGGCATTTACGTAGGAAGAATTTTCCCCACTACGATGGCAGATATGTGACAATGGAATCTCGATATATCGTTAGCTAATAAATTGATTCTAAAATGTTTAATTTGGAGTGACCTACCTATCAGGAAGGTATCAATAAAGTCCCTTTACTCGCACGGGCTTGGGGCAGAGCAACAGCTGTTGCGAAGAAGTGTCTGGTCAATAAAACAACCACTCTGCAGCAGCATCAAACCGCCAAATGGATAGTACTCATCTAGGAGAACGTCTGTGTCTGAGTATAGTTGGATCCTTGTATTTAAAAGCGTTTGTAGCTGGATTGCTGACTACGAGAATAAACAGCAAGAATTGGTCCAAATTCTACGTGAAATAGGCGTTGATAAAGGTCTGGAGGACGAACTTTCTGATGGAAGTAGAGAGTCGCTGAAAGTGATAGACCCGTTCACTTTTTTTGCTACTTTTATGAAGTATGGCGTGGTCAAACGTACTGAGCTCTTTGCTGCTCTGCTTAAAAGAGCAAATTTACCAATTTCCGCACCCAGTGATTTCAACGGCGTTCCAAATGCACAGCCACTCAAAGTCTGGCTCTTTCCTTATGAAAAAGAACGTTCTGATGATATGGTACCCAGCCTTTGGGCACTGTTTCATCAGATGCGTGCAGGGAAAATTGATGGTGAATTGTTCGATAAAATTCTGAAAATTCCTCATACCGGTTTTGCCAAACTTACTGAGTGTTTGTTTTATTTATCACCGGAAGAATATTTCCCTGTAGATGCCCAGACGAAGCACTGGCTCAAGAAAAAAGGGCGTGAATTACCTAAAGAGAACTGGCAATCCTACCAGGAGTTGTTGTCATGGCTCGATAGTACACAGTCAAAATCATATTATGAAATATCGTATGAAGCTTGGTTTGAAAATCAGAGTGGTTCGTTCACCTCGGTAATTGCAGACGAATACTTAAGTAACCGCTTCCCTGAGAGTCGGTCGTCAACCATACATCTGATTGCTTATAAAACGAATGCAATGAGGGAGTTGGCATTTGACCCAGGTAAGACCCCGAAGAAAAAGAAGAAGATTAAAATCTTTGTTGATGAGCAGCCTACCGATCCAGTTCTTTCCCAAGTTACTGCCTATGAGAGCGGCAAGAGCCGCAACCACCACCTCGCAACACACGCTCCAACCCTTGCTCAGGAGAATGCAGCATGGGCTGTTGAGATTAGTACGCTTGATCAATTAATTACACTGTGTGATTGGTATGCACCCCATCTAGCGAAGGACCTACCTGCCATGGAAAATAAAGAGAAATCAGTAAAAAATCACACATCACTGAATCAGATTCTTTTTGGTCCCCCTGGTACTGGTAAAACCTATTCAACACTGGAACGTGCAGTTTTGTTGGCAGAACCTTCATGGTATAGCGATCTGGAAAGTCAGAATCTTAGTGCTGAGAAGCATCGGCAAGCGGTCAAAAACAAATATGATACGCTGTGTGCAGACAAACGCATCGCGTTTACCACTTTCCATCAGAGTTTTTCGTATGAGGATTTCATTGAGGGGATCCGTGCTGAGGTAGCTGAGGAAAATCAGGGCATAAAATACAAGATAGAGAACGGTATTTTCAAAGATATTGCTGACCGTGCTGCTAAGGCAGTTGCAGCTAAAGAGATAGGACTCTCTCAATCTCCTGATATCTGGAAAATCTCTATTGGTCGTGCCCATGAAAAAGAAATGCGAAATCGCTACATCAATGCAGGTGAAGCTCGTATTGGTTGGAATAACACGGGGGATTTGTCCCAGACCTTTGAACAGAAGACACAGGAACAGCAGGATTACTGGAACTCCTTGAGTCATCCTAACCACAATGCTCTTAACGCCTTTTCACATGATGTAAAGGTTGGGGATGTGCTATTGTGCTTGAAAAATGCGGAAACTGTTCAGGCAGTTGGAATTGTTACTTCAGACTATTCATTTGATGAAGACGCCGCTACTTCGGATGAGTACGCGCATATGCGCAAGGTTAATTGGGTATTAAAGGATATTGAACTGAATATCCTTGCGCTTAATGGCAGTACAAAAATGGTTCAGCAGACATTGTATCCACTTTATCGAATCAGTTGGCATGCTTTGATTGCTGAATTAGATAAACAACACATTCCCCTGCCAGCCTCATTTCATAAGGCCAGCAACATCAGAGAACGCCAGAATTATATTTTGATTATTGATGAAGTTAATCGCGGCAATATTTCCCGTATTTTTGGGGAGTTGATTACATTGCTGGAACCGGATAAGCGATTGGGAGGCTATGATGAGCGCTCAGTTATTCTGCCTTATTCTAAAGAATTGTTCTCTGTTCCTGACAACCTGTATGTCATTGGTACTATGAACACGGCAGATAAATCATTGGCTCAACTTGATCTGGCATTACGTCGTCGCTTTGAGTTTGTAGAAATCATGCCGCAGCCAGCTTTACTGTCCGACCTCTCAGTATTTGGCGTTAATATTGGTGATCTGCTGACTGTAATGAATCAACGCATCGAAGTCTTACTCGACCGTGATCATACCCTAGGGCACGCATACTTCTGGCCGCTGAAGACTGCCACAACTGAGGATGAAAAGTGCAAACTGATAGCTGATATTTTTGCGAAACGTATCATTCCGCTACTGCAAGAGTATTTTTTTGCAGACTGGGAACGTATCGGTTGGGTACTCAATGATAGCGAAAAAGCACCTGAAAACAGATTTATCCAGACAGATATTATAGAACATGGAATTAAAAGCTTATTCCCCGAGTCTATTGCGAGCCAATTAAATGATCGCAGATACCGGATTAATCAAAGTGCTTTCTCAAATGCAGCCGCTTACCAAGGGATTTTGCCCAATGAGGGGGCTGCCAACTGATGATTCAAGTGCGTGAGTACGCCCGGCTGACCACAGATGAACGCGCAACACCATCTTTGGATTGTGCAGTAGTAAAACGTGAGACGTTAGAATGGGTGCAGAAACTGGCCTCAGAATGGAAAGGTGAGGAACCATTGCTATTGTCTGATGGCTATCACGTATTTAAATTAGGTAGCTATATCGGATACTTGCAAAGTCCGGATGGAGAAGGGATTGAAATTTTACCCAAGACAAACTTTGGGCAGGATAACCCTCAGCAAACAAGGAAGATCTTACAGCGCATGCTCCTGGCTGCTTTAAATATTCGGCCACGGGTCGCTGGGCCAGCGGAACTAATGCGGATGAATGTTCCTTTACATGAATGGATTTTTCGACAGTTCCTATCTGAGTTGCAGGTCTTAGTCACCAGAGGGTTGTGTTTTGATTATCGCCGTGTAGATGAAGAAAGCCGCTTCATACGTGGACAACTACAAATCCAGCGTCAGCAAAGGCAATCTCCGGCACGTCAACATCTTTTCCATATCAGTCATGACATTTATTCACCAAACCGTCTGGAAAATCGCCTGTTGAAAACCGCACTCAATTATGTGTTGGCAACTTGCCAGAACAGTGAAAATTGGCGATTGGCGAATGAGCTCTCACATCGTATGGCTGAAATCCCTTTACAGGCAAAGCCGCAACGCGAACTGCGTTTTTGGAACAATAGCAAGCTGATGCAGATCTATAATGATGTACGCCCTTGGTGTGAGTTAATTCTTGAGAAAATGAACCCGAATTTTCAGCAAGGTAGCCACAAAGGTGTATCGTTCCTGTTCCCGATGGAACAGTTATTTGAAAAATATGTTGAGGTCTCACTCAGGTCACGCATACGTAGAGGATGCCAACTTGTGTCACAAGCCAGTTCTCAATATTTGCTTGAGCATACGGTAGGCAATAGTGATAAGCCACAAGCTATGTTCCTGCTTAAACCGGATCTTTTGCTGAGAGGTTCGAATGGCGCTCAGACTCTGGATACGAAATGGAAACTCATTGAGCAGACTTCTTGGCAAACAGATAAAAAATATAACATTGCCCAATCTGATCTTTATCAGATGTTTGCATATGGGCATAAGTATCAGAATGGGCAGGGGCATATGATGTTGATTTATCCCAAACATTTATCTTTTAACCAATCATTGCCTCCCTTTCACTACTCGAATACTTTGACGGTCTGGGCCGTCCCCTTTTGTTTGGATAGCCAGCAATTGGTTCCGGGCTGTTGGCAAGAATATTTTCCCAACCTATACAGGCAAGAGTTAGTGACGGGGAGCTACTTAGATATATAGGAAAGCCGGGGAAATCTATCATGGCCAGTTCGGGAACTATGTTGTTACAGTAGGATTCTTTCTATTCGATCATTTTGACCATTTTTCTGACTGACGTTGCAAGCATGATAACAGTCGTAGGATTTATGAACGAAATGGATAAATACTATCAGGTGACCAATAATTATATTTCTGGGTGCAAATTTAGACATGGAACTGCCAGAGGCTGCAGTTGGAAGGCCGTATGGCGTGAAACGGAGGTATAAGTTAGCAAATAGCACTTATTATTTATAGCTTCTTTTATCTTTAGGACTTTGCCTTGAACGGCAAATATTTATATGCTAATTAAATTTAGAACTTATTCATCCCCTATCCCTTACGGTAATTGCAACGATTTTAAGATTAATTAATTTCATTTCATTAAATTTTAAATGGTTTAACTACTGTTCAATTATTTTAGCATCAAATGATTCTTGCTTTTGTATTTCGAAAAATGCTAAGCGTTGCTTTGAGCAGTTTAATAAGAACTCAATTCTTTTTAACTGGTCGTCAGTTAGTTTATAGTGTTCTTTATTTAAGATCGTGTCCTTTGCTATTTCTATTATATTCTTTTCGCTATTTATATTTATGGTATAAAAATCGGCACGATGTTTAAAGTTATCTGGCGTTAAGCGTTTTTCGCTAATGTTCTGTATTTTTCTTGATGTCAATATAGTTATTGCTAAATATGTCGCTGCTTGAAACCAGCCTCTGAAATCATCCTTTTTTGGTTTGTAAATAATTGGAATATTGTCAATTTTATATCCTATATCCATTGACACAATAAGATTGTCTGTTATGACGAGTTGCTTGCAACTTTCAATGATTTCTTTATTTTTAAAACTAATCCCACTAATTCGATGTGCGAATTTATTCCTAATTAAAACTATTGTTTTTAATAGTTTTTTGTCGAAAATAGATATTAAACCTAAACTAAATGCCATTTCTATCTTATTAGATAAGTTAGATAGAGGTCCATTGCTAGAAAAAATATTCTTGCGGTCGCTTTTGCTTTCAAAAGTAACTAAGAATGATTCAAGTAATTCTTCCATTAGGCTGTCAATTATAGATGCGGCTATTACGGTAACACCTCTATCGCTATTGCTTGAGAATTCACATCTAATCTCTTCAAATATATTTGCAACATGCTCACTGTCTTCTTCGTTTTCGCAAAGTAGTTTTCTTGTATCCATTTTAATTAACCTATGTCGCAAATTCTTAAAAAGATATTTATGAATATATCACTATTCTTTGTCTTGGTGAAGGAGTGTTATCATAAAAATTGATTTTTGGCACTAAAAATCAGGATGAATTAAAACAAAAACTACAATGAGCTATAAATAGATAACTGATTTTCAAAAAATGCAACGTATATACCCGTCATACTTCAAGTTGCATGTGCGTTGGCTGCGCTCACTCACCCCAGTCACTGACTAGAGTAAGCTCCTGGGGATTCGCTCCCTTGCCGCCTTCCTGCAACTCGAATTATTTAGGGTATAATCCTCTATATTTTCAACAGATGTCTTGTTCAGGTTGATAATCTTCTTCTTTATTTTAGTCAGGTTAGACCTTTTGGTATATGGTGTTTTTTTGCATTTTGGATGAGAGTTCCTGATATTTCACATCGCTCAAAATATCTATTTCTCCACTCAATGTTAGAAGTGTGTTCATTTGTATGATTTAGTAATTCTGCCCCTGATAGATACATTCTTCCACTATCTACAAAACCTATGTTTTTACCAAATCCATTACGATACAACGATACTATCTGTGGAGATCCACTTGTGAACTTATCTTCACTAGAATATATTGCATTGCAAAATGCACTAAATACTGATCTACTTGTCCCGCCTTGACTGGAAGAGTTCCAGCGTTCTGACCATTTTTTAACAACATTTTTTCCTGAGCCATCAACTGTTATTATACTAGATGTTGCTGGAATCGAAAGGCAGGTAATTTCCCAATTATCCTTTGATTTGTCCCAGCTTATTTTATTTATTGCAAATTCAGAGTTTAAACCAGTTCCACTCCTGGCTGCATGGAATATACAAAACGATTGTCGGTATCGTGTCGGAAAAAAACGGTGTGAATTTATTATATATTCTTTAACTTTATCAAATCGGAATTCAATTTTTTCATCACTACCAAACAGAATCCCATTATCTATTGCATTGATGATTTGTCCCAAGACCATTGAAGGGAACATTACATCATTTACGTAGGCAAATATATCAGCCGAGAAGGAAGACGAAAATGTCTTCCGTGCCATATCCCAGTGTGTATTACCATTGTTACCCCAAGATATACGGCTGTCAGTGGCAAAATTTATTGATGCCGTACCTCTTGAGTCAGAACCTACCCATGCAATAAAAGTAGTCATTTATACTTGCTCATTCTCATTTAATCTGCTATTCTCATCTTAATTATTAGAGTATAAATACTATGCTCTAATTACCGAGCAACTCCCTGACCATTCACCTATATGTTGCAAACAACATATAGGTGAATGGGTCGAGGTGGCGTTTGCTTGGCTCGACTTGAGCCAAGCAGGTTCAGGGTATTTTTGAAATTATTAAGCCAAGTTATCATAAGATAATCCTTTTACTTCTACATATAAATCCTGTACTAGGGATCTTCTCGTACTTAAATATAAGCACTTCCTAGTTTAATGTCATCTGACGAGAATTACACTGTTTTTTATAGTTTTTCAATCGGTTATAGATACTGCAGTGCTCTGTATAAACGATAATATTAGTTGGTAAATTTTCTGTTAAAACTAAAGTGATTTTGAGAATGGCCTTCAACGTTTGTTAGTCAAAGGCCTGCACTTGGCACTGATCTGTCTATCAGACCTCATTGCCATCTAATGAAAGTGTCGCCACCCTCATCGCCGCCTCCAGCTCACTACACCCAAACTCCCGCATAATCCGCATCCGTTCCGCCTTCTCGTGTTTCTCCGTCATCCCCAGCGCCAGCCACAGGGCTGGGGAGATCACGCGGAACAGCGCTTCCACACGCGGCGAAAGCACTACTCCTTCGGTGTATTTCCCCGGCGCTTTGGTGGCACTGAGCAGGAGCTGGCGCTGTTCCGGCGTCAGAGATTTAAAGCGGCTGACCTGTTCTACTTCCTCGGGCGGCATTACCAGTAGCTCCCACCATTCAATCATGTTGAGTAGCTTTTTTGCGTCATCCGGGAAGTCACTCAGGTTCTGCGTCGCCAGCCATAGCCAGATGCCCAACTTGCGCCACATCTTCGAACCCTTGGTTAGAAACCGCGCCAGCAACGGGTTGACGGTGATGATATGTGCTTCGTCGGTGATATTAACGATGGGCCGGGCCAGATGCTGATCGCGTTCGCCAAGATTGTTGATATGGTTAATCAGCGAAATATAGGCGATCGCCAGTTGCGCTTCGTATCCTTCGCGGGCAAACATCGCCAGATCCACCAGAGTGATATCCGCTTCCGGCCACGCTTCACCCTCGCGGTTGAACAGTTCGCCTTCAAACCCGGAACAGAACATATTCATCGCTTCGCCCATCTCCCACAGCCGGTTACGGCGGGATTCCGGTAGCGCCGCATCCTGTGCCAGCGTGAACAGGGCGTCGCGAATATCCTGGGTCAGCGTCTGTCTTTGCTCGTGAGCGGTGAGCTGGGCCGTGTGCAGAATCGCTTCGCGAATCAGTGCCCGGTCAGAGCGAGTGAGGCGGGCGTCTTCTTTCAGTTCGCCGCCGGTGATCATCAGGCGGGCCGTGATCTCCATCTCGCCCAGCAGATCGCGCTGTTCGTTATCGGCGTCTTCGGGATCGTCATCATCCGGTTCTGCTGAAGGCATATCGCTTTCCGCCAGCTTCCATGCGTCGGCAAACAATGGCAGTGTGATGCCAGAGCCGGGCTTCAGGCTGATTTTATTCACCGTCAGGCCATGCTCACGGGCGTAATCGGCCATCAGCCCGAACGAGTTGCCCGCCTCGACAATAAACAGTCGTGGGCGGTGCAGCGCCATCAGTTGCGCGATTTTCGCGTTCAGGGTGGCGGATTTGCCTGCGCCGGTCGGGCCGAGCAGTAGCAGGTGCCCGTTCTGAGCCCGGTCCTCGCGGTTAAGCGGGTCCCAGCACAGCATCCCGCCGCCCCGGTTAAAATAGCTGACGCCCGGATGCCCGGTGCCGCTCTCGCGGCCAAACAGTGGCAGCAGGTTGGCGAGATGCTGTACAAAGCTGAAGCGGGTGTAGAGCTGGCGCTTATCCCGAGCCGGGTCGAAACACATTGGTAGCCAGCGCAGCCACGAACTGAGCGGGGCGAGTTCGTCATTTTCCTGTACCGGAACCATACCCGCGTTCAGCAGCAGGCTATTCAGGCTGCGCACGCGTCGGGTCAGTTCGCCGTTATCCGGGGCGGAAAGATAAAACGCCAGCGCGCTGCGGTAGAGTTTGTGGCCGTCCTTCAGCCAGTGGCGCACCTCCTGACAGTCTTTTTTGGTGTACTCTGATTCGACATTCTCGCCGATGGCGCGGTCGCTGAGGCGGCTTAAATGCTCCTCCAGCCGGTCCTGCGGCCAGACGACGATGGTCAGCGCCATAATCACCCCTTCCGGCAGCAGGTCGAACAACGCGTTAATGCTGTCGCCGCGAGCGGATTCTCCGGTCATATGGCCGATGGTGGGCGGTTTACGCAGCCTGTCCAGTACGATGACTTTATGCGGGCGCTGGTCGAACAGCCATGTGCCCTGCGCGGCCTGCGAGCGTGGTTCGCTGCACAACAGGCTCTCGGCAAAGTCGTGCAGCTCTGGCGCGTCATCCTGCTGCGCCATCTGTTGCCAGAACTGCTGAGGTGAGTCGGCCATCTGTGGGGCGGGATTAAGCCAGCGCAGCAGCCAGTGGCGAATAGCCTCACATTCCAGTCTGCGGGCGTGAATGCCTGCGCCCGCCAGCGCGGAGACCATCCGTTCGCAAACGGTGTTCAGCGCCTCCTCCGGGGAATCCTCCAGCGGATCGCGGGATTTATTGGGTAGCCAGCGGTAAACCACCATTCGAGTGTGGCGTTGCTGAGCACGCCAGCGGGTATGGCTGACGGCATCATCCATGAAGTAGCCTTCCGGACGGGATACCGCGTGCAGGTGGCGTTCCATCTCATTCAGCCAGGCGCGGGTAAAATCAGAGTTCCGTGCTTCCGGTACGGCGTAGTCATGCAGTGCGGTCAGCCAGCTTGCGGTGTCGTCCTCATCCTGACAGTAAAACTGCACCACCCACGGGTGTCGGTCGTATTCCGTGAAGCTGTCCTGGAGCGCGTCCTTCAGGATATCGCGTAACTCTTCCAGCCGTGCCGGGGAGCGGCCTTCGGTGCCGAACGGTGTGATGTCATACACCGCGCCGACCGAGCGCCCGTCATCCAGCAGTAGCGTTTTGCTTTCCGGCTGATACTCCACCCACGGCAGAAAATCGACGAACGACGCGCCTTTCTGGTACAGGCTGTCCACCGTTCGTTCGGTCAGCGTGCCGCTGCGCATCATCACAGCGGATCGGTCCGCTCGCCGGGCAGGGCGTATTGCACCCGGTTATAGAAGGGGAAGACGGTGGTATATCCCGGCACCGGGACTCCTTCACTACCCGCCAGATGAGGGAAGATATACATCTCCAGATCCGGATTCGGCAGTCGCCGGAACAGCGCCTTATCAGCATTTTCATCACTGCGTGTGGCCTGCTGCTGTTGTGCGGTCAGCGTGGCGTCATCCTGCGGGCGACGCAGTACCGACCGCGCGTCGTACAGAGCCTGCACATCGCTGTTCTGTTGGCCCCAGATATTGAGCATGGTGGTGTTTTCATCCACCGGCAGCAGGGTTTTCTGATCTGTGCTACAGGCGGTCAGCAACAGCGATAACAGCAAAATCAGCATACGCATCAGTCTAGGTCTCCAGTGCGTTCGCCCGCAGTGCGGTAGTTCACCCGCCGTCCGTCAGGCTCGTAGTCGATGGCGAGCTGGCGGGTGATATGGATGGCGACGGCCTGGCCGGGCGGTACGTAGATGGCGTCGAACATCTGGCCGTAGCGTTGCTTAAACCAGTCGGCGCTCTCCTTCAGGCCGCCGCCCAGCGCCTGGCCGAGTACGTACTGCCCGCTGTCGCCCGTCAGCGCGGTGGTGATGGAACCATCCTCCACGGTGGAAGTGGTCTGGTTGTTCGCCAGCGCCTGCGCGGCGGCGGACGATCCGGCCAGCAGGAACTGCGAGCCGATATATTCGGCGGCGTTGGATTTGCGTTCGCCGGGGATGCAGGGCAGGCCGTGAGGATCGGACAGCCAGCCGATATTGCTTTCTGTGCCGCCTCCGGTTTTGTCGCCTTCGGCGGGTAGCGTGCGCACCGTGCCGTCACGGAAGACAAAAGTGATTGACGTTAAGCTGCCGCGCACGCAGGAGAGCGTCCAGTCGCCGGTGGCGCTGCCGGAGATCACCGCACCTTCAATGTCGGGCAACTTGATACCGTTGGCGGTGAGGTTATCGCGACCAATCAGCACCTTGAACGGGTAAGGATCGGTGACACTGCCGTTAAGCGGAATGCGCCCCAGTAGCGCGGTCATCGCCACCGAGCCGATTAATGTGCTGTTTTGCGGCAGGGTGTAGACCGGTTTGACGGCGGCGGGAGGCGGTGCTTCTGGTTGTGGCGCAGTGTTCTGCATCGAGGAAGGAAAGGCCAGCGCAGGTTGCAGTGGACGACCGTTTTTATCCGTTGGCAGGGCATCTGCGGGGGCTATCCAGCGCAGTGGTTCGCCGGAGGCCGCTTCCGGTTCATCAATCCCCAGCCCGGCCAGCGAGTCGTCCGTTGTGCTGTTGCCCTTAAGCTGCTGAATCTGTGTTTGTAACGAACTGAGCAATTCGTTCTGCTGCTGCGAGGCGCTGGTCTGCTGGCGGTTAATCGCTTCGTTGATACGGCTGTCGGTATTCTGCTCGCGCTCACGCAGGCGCTGATTTTCCTGCAATAGCGCGGCGTTACTGGCCTTTACCGTTTCCAGCTCCTTGCGCCAGAGTTTCATCTGGCCGACCAGAGTGGCGACGGTATCGGCGGGCGTGTCGCCCTCAATCCCCAGCGCTTTCAGTTCGTCGTGACTGAGGGGCGTTGCAGGTGCTGAGGATTTTGACGGGGTGGCTTTGCGATCCTGACAGGCATGAAACAGCAGGACGCTACCCGCCAGCAGGATGAGCGGCGTCAGAACCCGTAGCAGGATATTGGCCTGGAGCTTCATTTTTTCTTCTCCGGCGCAGGCTCCGGCAGAATTGCCTGCTCAGGACGCTGATTGCGGGTGATGAGGTAGAGCACGGTGGTGTCTTCGGCGCTGCCCGAAGGCCCCAGCCAGCTATGCTGAAAGGATGCGGCGTAGAACTGTCCCTGAAGCTGGCGCGGATCGAGTTCCAGTCGGGTGGCGCTTTTATTCTGAAGCTGGATCGCTGCCAGGTGATAAGGATCGAGCCGCCAGCCGCCGATCGGTATGGCGCTGACGGGTAGCGCGGGCAGCAAAGTGGTGATGGTTTTTGCCAGCCGCATGCCTTCGGGCTGAACGCCCGGCAAAGGTTCCACGGTGCGTAACGGGGCATACAGCATCTGCGCAGCATAGCGGGTGAGCGCGACCGGAAGGGGCGTGGAGGGTAAAGATTGAGGAACTGCATCGGGCTTCGCGTCAGTCGGTTTTTTCTCTTCGCGGACAATGCGTATCGGCTCCCGGATGTGCTCGCCCTTGCTGGCAGAGACATCCAGCAAAATCAGCTCGCCGTTTTCTGTGTCCTGAAACTGTAGCCGGGTGGCGGCAAATGGCTTGCTGGCGAGTAAATACAGCGTACCATTGCTGCTCTGGATGCGCAGCTTACCTTCGAGCGCGGCGGGATAGCCCACCCTGACATTACGATCCACAAAGACAATCCGCTCCTGCCCGATGTTCAGCGCCACTGGCAGCGGGATGCGCTCCCACTTCACCAGTTCGACAGCGTGCAAGGGGAGGGCAGCCAGCAGGATCAGCAGTGGGCGGGTATTCATGGTTTAGCCGCCTCCAGCTTCTGCGGCGGCGAGGAGAAGCAGTCCAGCGCCAGCCCCCACGGATTTTTCTGCTGATCGATGTTATAACGCAGCACTTTAATGGGGTAACGGACCATTGCCCGCTTAACGGGTTCGGAGTGGAAATACTCATCAACGGTCAGATCCAGCGTCACAATCCAGTTGTCGCGGTCGAGGATCTGTACCCGCTTATCGCTGAATCCCCGACCGGGGATTTCATACACGCCGCGTACCCGGTCGCGCAGCTCGCCGTTTTGCAGACGCTGGCGAAATTCGCGGTCAATCTGGCTGTAGCAGCCGGGAGTAAGGTAAGCCTGCAGGGCGCTGAGGTTGCGGGGATAATCGGCCTCGCCGTTGGTCGGCCAGCGGTTGATCTGCTGAAACACCGAAAACGCGAAGGCGTACACCGTGGCGGGCGGCACTTCCCACCATGGACGCTGACTGGCGGCGCGGAGATCCGGCGGCAAATAAACAGTGAGCTGGCGTGGGGCGCTGTACCAGCCGAATCCCATGCCTGATGCCAGCAGGAATAACGCGACCAGCGCAAGATGCAGGGTGCGGATATGCGCATCCCGCGCGGCCAGCGCGTGCTTAAAGGCGCTCATCGTCGGCTCCGGCGAATAGCCCAGACGCCATCGTGCAGGACAAAACGCTGAGCGCCAATGCCAAAACGGGCCAGTTTCAGCTCCAGCGCCCGGTACAGCCAGCTCTCCGGGCGTCCACGTTTCAGCCGCGCCAGCCAGCGCCCGCCGCAGAGGATAGCCAGCGCACCGCCGGGCAGAGCGCTGCCAGGGATAAGGCTCCAGTTACGCCACAGTATTGCCGGAATGGCTCCAGTAATGGCACCGGTAGCCAACCCGACCAGCAGCGCTATCAGCAGCTCGCTAACCGTCAGGCCGCGAAATACCGCAGGCTCGCGGTTCAGCCGTTCCGGGAGAAAGGGGATGGTGCTCATAGCTTACAGGATGTCCGAGGCCTGGTTGAGCAACCAGATGGTGATAACCAACAGAACTGCGCCGACGCCCGCCATTGCGCCTAAATCTTTCCACTGCTTACGCCCACCCTGAATTTCGGAGTAGGTGGCGATACAGTTGTTGGCGACTACCAGAAAACCCACGGCGCAGATGCCCAGCGTCATCAGGATCACAATGTCATAACCGTAGTTCTGCAACGTCTCCATGATGCCGTCACCCTGACCGCGCGAAGGATCTTCCATCTCTGGCAGATCGGCCCAGACGGGCAGGGCCGGGAGCCACAGCAGCAGTTTGAATAGCCATTTTTTCATTTTGTCTCCTGCAATCCACTAGCTCAGTACCAGCCAGAAGCTGACCAGTAGCAGTAAGATGGTTCGCCCGCTGATGCTGCCCAGCGTCCGCCAGCTCACCCGCGCCGTTGCCACGCCCCGGTAGGCATCATTCAGTACCCAGACCACCCACAGCAGCAGGAAGGCGCTGAACAGACCGAGCATCACCAGGCTGACGGCATCGGGTTTCACCAGACTGGCGGCCTGGAAGGCGCTGATTTGTTCGGGGGTCATGGCGTGGTTTTCTCCTCACGGTATTGTCCGACCAGCGTCGCCGTATCTCGCGGTTGGGCGCGGGCAGGGGTGAGGTAATGTTTAATCCCGCTACGTAGAGTGGTGATATCGCTGTGAATGCGCGGATAGTCGAAGTAGTAGCGCTCGTTAATGCCGGTTCTGGCGCTTTGCTGGGCGCGGTTGAGCGAGGCTTCGATTTGAGTAAGCTGGTTGAGGGACAGGATTAGCTCTTCGCGCTCGGTGAGGGGGGAAGCAAGGGCAGAACATATACCTGATAATATAATAAAGAACGAAATAAAAAAGCTTTTCATATCTGCATCCTGAAACAGTTGCTTTTCAGGATGCAAATTTTGCTGGTTGGCAGAAAGAGGGAATTGATTATTGCGTGACTAAAATTTTTATGGATGTCTGCTATGAATATCCGCTATCACTGACAGGTAAAATGCTTCCTCCTTCTCTTTGGATTGTGTGAAATCACTACCAAAATTCGAATTGATATGTACACCAACGCTTTCGAGGAGTTCTACCTTGACAAGGAGGTGTTTGATATTTTCCTCTGGGCATTGAGATGAGTCGAGAAAACAGGCAGGTAAGTAATAAGTGATGTTATTATTTATGCTTATTTCTGATTTTTTTAGAAATCTATTTCTTTCTCTGGAAGTTAACAACCACCAAAGATCTATTTCCATAAAATCCAAAGTTAACCCGATGATATAGATATCTCTGAGGAAAAAATTATCTATCCAGCTGTATTCCGTTGTGATGGTTTTTTTCTTGAGTCTGCTGGTTAATGGCTTTTGGTCATAATCTTCCTTCTTATAATGGCTCCCGGTGATTGTATAGTTCCTCATACTTTGTAGGTGACCACTGTAGTGCTCATAACCAAGAGTGATTGAGTTAGGGACAGTAATGTCACCGTGGATATGCCAGATTTTTTTACTACCCAATATATGATGCCTGAATACGTTGTAGCGCTGCTCCTTGATGATTCCTGCATTGCGAAGCTGCGTTGATCCTGTTTTCTGAATTATGGAATCCTCAAATGCAAGATCGTAATTTGTTGTCATTATATTCTGGCACTCGAGGCTGGTGATTGCCTGATGAATAGCATTAGGTTTTATTTTTGCAATCTTTTCAGCAATAAATTCTTTAACTCTACTTTCTGTATTGTTTTTACCGTTACCTTTGAGAATGTTAAAGTAAATTTCTTCATATGCTAGAGGAAAAGGTTTGTTTTGTGTATTAACATTTATCGAAAATTTATCATTGAGACTTTCTAGTACATTCTTCCAGGAGTGCCCGTGGGAGAGATTATTGATGCCGTTACCAATAAGCAGTGAATAGTCGTTCATCTAACTTCCTTTTTATAAAGAGATTTTAAATTAAAACTCGTTCACAACTTGGTGAAACTCCGGACATTCATCGCCAAGATACATAAATAAATCACAGTATAAATCTATTAGTAAGTGTAGCGAGTCTATGAACTTTGCATAATTATAAAAAGTGGGTCCACAATTGTTTTTTAACTCAACCTTTGTGTTGTTGATTTCAATTGAATAATCATTGCCGGATTTATTTATACCTATGTTGTGGATTGTGTTTCTAAGTGAAAATAAGAAGTGAACAAGCTCTGTAGCTTTACTTCTTTGGGTTTTATCTGAAAGGCCCGTATAAGTTATTTTGGATAGAATGAAATCAATTTTTTCTCTTGATGATACATAGGAATTTGTCTTTGTGAAAATTTCCATTTTTAACTCGTCAAGAGCATCAGTGTTTCCAGTTTGCGTTAGTTCTACATATCTCAAAAGTCGTTCTTCTAGTTTTTTTAGTTTTGTATTCTTGCTTGCATGTTTGTTCTTTATTGCATCGTATGCTTTGCATGTCCAATATTCAAATACGGAGAAAATATTTATAAAAAATCTTGTTAGAAGCATATGGATTAATTTGTCAGCTTGCCAGACGTATATGTCATTTAAATCTTTCTCAATTAATGCTGTGCTGTTATCACCATGTTTCAATTCTAAGTAGTGGTAGTATTTATTATTTTTTACGCAACTGTTTATGAGTTCGGTTATGCCAATCCTGTGATTTGAATTAGTAAGTTCATCATTCATAATGAATAACAATGGTAAGTCGATTTCATCGCTAAAATCAGAAAAAAAAGTACCAATGGTATGATGTTTAGACATTTCCTCCCAATATAAGCATCTTCTTTTAAGGCTAATTAATGCTTGTAGTCGGTCAATATTGTTTGGATCAAGATTGTTCATTTTTACCTCTAATTTGTATTGCATATTATCCGTAAAGTTATAAATGCTTTTTAAACGCCCCTAGAGTCGCTGATAACGCCAGCCCAATTCCCAAAGCTCCTGGTATCAGCACATACTCCGGCTCAAGGAAAATTGGTACCGCTAACCACACCAGTACCGTCGCTGCCAAGCTAGAGCTGATCATACGCCTGGCGTGGTGATAAACAAACCCGGACTCATGGCCTGCGCCGAATCGCCGTAAGTCGCGACGTACCAGTCCGTCAATAAGCCCGATGATGATAGCTAGCGCAAATAGCGGCAGGGCCTGCAACAGAATCGCCAGCCGCAGCAGAAAGGTGAGGGTGACATTGCCCGCAGACGATAACGCGCAGCGGATCACCGTTGTGATCGTCTCCGTCCAGAACAACCCACTTTGCCTGTTGAGCGAATGAACCAGCGCTGCAATCTCTTGCTGCAACGTATCGCTGATAAGCTCCAGATCTTCTACTAACCACACAGGTGCGCCAGCGGAACCCCACCACCACTGCCATGTTGCCTGCAATACCTGTTCACTATGGCTGGCGCAGGCGTTCCGCCAGAAAAATGCATCGCCCAGCCACTCCAACGCTATTGCCAGCATCCATGCGCCGAGGCAAAAGCCAACCAGCACGCCGGGCAGCAATGCGAGCCAGCCGAGCAGTCCGGGGCGGCGCATGGGTTGTGGCGCATGTTCGGGCATCAGTGCAGCGGTAGTGTGACGTAGCGGCAGAGGAACCGTGCCTCGTGCGTCTCATCCAGTCGTATCTGAAAAATGTCGTGTTCGCCCTGCGGCGATGTAGCTTCGCGCCATGCCTGAAAGCCCTGTAAATTCATGCGGGCGATAATCTGGTCGGGCGTTTCTCCCTGCGTCAGCGCTTCCACCGCCTGTTGCAGGGGAAGGGGCAGTGTTTGCGCAGGCCACATCACTTCAACGCTCACGAGCTGGCGGTGTGTCCGGGGTGTCATCGGTCAGTTTCTCCGTGGTTTCGCTGTCATTCAGCCATAAAATAGGGTCATTTTTCGCCGTTACAACTGTCTCCGGGCGGTTCCACCAGACGGGTGCGCTGTCGTATTGTTTTTCCATATAACGGGCGATTTGCGCGATGTTTTCCGGCATCAGCGGATCGTGCGCGGTATCCGGTAACGGGATGCGTAATTTCCAGAGTTGGCCACCTTCCAGCAGGGCAAACGCCTGGCCTTTGGGGAGCTGCACTAGTGAGGCGGGTTCCAGTAGCGGCACCTGTACGCTGCTCACCCGATCCTGGGTGTTGCTGGAAAATCCAATATTGCCCTGAGCATCGGCGCTGTCGGTGACACCGGAACTGACGCTGTTGCTGAGCACATCCACCTGCGGCAGTTGCTTCGTCAACAATTCGGCGGTGGCGGTTTCCCGTACCCGCATCATGATCAGACTGTTGAAGTTGCCGACCACCTGGCCCGCTTTGGCGCGGTCGCCGATGCGGGCTTCGATATCGGAGAGCGTCTGGGTGTAGGCCGTGACCTGTACACCTGCGCCGCCGCCTTTGTTGATCAGCGGAATAAATTCGTCGCCCATCAGTTCGCTGAACTCATCGCAGTGCAGGTTGATTGCCGCTTTCTCTTCCGCCTGCGGCAGGCCATCCATCACGCCGTGCTTGTAGATATGCCCGGCGACGCTGACCAGATCGGCAAACATCGAGTTGCCGACGGCGGCGGCAATCTCGGCATCGGACAGCGCATCCAGCCCGACATAGACAATCGCCCGTTGGCGAATGGCCTGCTGCCAGTCGAACACCGGGCGCGGGTCGTTGAGATCGCCGTAGTCCGGGGCCAGCAGTTGGGCGATTTTCCCGGTAGTCAGCTTTTCCAGCAGCGGCAGCAGCGAGGCGACGATCTTGTCGAAATAGGTTTTGTCGTAGCGCACGGCTGAGCGCAGGCCGTCGAGGATCGGGTCATGCAGCCGGGTGGTGGAAAGGTACTGCTCCAGCGCCACGACGTAGCTGTCCCGTCCCTGAAGGTTACGCGGCGTGTTTTTCTCGGTGATGCCACCGGCAATCCGTACCACGTTGTCCCATGCCTGTCGGTCGTGACCGGGCAGAAAGACGCGGGCGTAATCGATAAACAGTTCGTCGATATTGATAACGTGGCGGGCGATGCGGGCATAATCCGGGCGCTGGCCCAGCGCCACCAGGGCGCGGGTGATGATGTTGACGAAGCGCCACGCGAACTCGCGGAAGGCGGCGGAGTTGCCCTCGGTGGAGAGCTGCCCGGCGATGCGGCTGGCAACTTCTGAGATACGACCAAAGCGTCCGACGGCGTTGTAGCGGGCGGAGATCTCCGGCCAGCCGAGATGGAACAGCCAGAAGACGCTTTCCCGCCCGGCTCGGTGCGCTTCCGCCCAGACGCGACGCAGCAGGTCTGCGTCACCCTTGGGATCAAAAACAATCACAGTGTCGCCACGGCGGATATCCTGGGCAATCAGCAGCTCCGCCAGCCGGGTTTTGCCGACGCGGGTGGTGCCGAGGACCAGCGTATGCCCCGGTCGATCGCGCAGCGGCAGCGTGACGCGGCTTTCGTGCAACTCCACGCCATGCAGCAGCGGATCGCCGCCGCTGGCGGAAGGACGATCCGTGCGCAGCCAGTGTTCACATTGTGGCAGACGACACAGATATAGCCGCTGGGTATGCGTGGGCAGCCAGCGAAAGCCGTGTCCGAGAAACAATGCGTTGGGTAGCAATGGAATGCGGCTGGCAGAGAGCGTCCAGAGCGGCAGATGGCACACGCGGCGGCGAAAGCGCAGGATGCGTAATCCCTGTTTTAGCCGCAGGGCCGACAGTGCCAGCAAGGCCAGCGCCAGCAGCCAGCCGGAATAAGGCGTCAGCAGCAGAGTTTGCGGTGCCGCCACGCACCATAATGCCGCCAGCAGGGCCGCGCTGGCGCTGTAAAGCTCCACCGCCGGGCGCAGGATAAAATCGAGCCTCACTGTGCGAGCCCCTTGTCGGTGATCAGTACCGGATACGCGGTGATGGGCAGATGTTTTGCCATATCGTCGGCGCTGACGGGCAGCAGTATTAACGCTGGAGCGATGGCCCGCAGGGCATTCAACCGCGCCAGCGTGGCGACGTTCACGACCAGCCCGGTGGCGTGCAGGGTTTTTAATGCGTCCCGGTGCTGGCGCAGCCATTCTGTGGACAGCGGATCGTCACCGATTAAAAACAACGGCGTCATTCCCGGTAGGTTGAGCGCCAGACGCGGTTGCTGACCGGGATGCAGATTGTGGGTGATGACCGGCAGTAACCTGGCCTCATCCAGCGCCTGCATGGGAACGGCAGGCCCGGCAATAGCTGCGGTAGCGGCCAGCAGTATGGCTGAAATAAGAAGTTTCATGGCGACGTCCCTGATGCGGAGAGCAGCCGGATTTGCTGGCTGATTTTCTGGCGGTAAACGGCAGCGGGCTTGCCTCCGGCGGGATGGTGGTAGCGGGCGGCAGCGTCCAGCCAGCTTCCGGGGGAGGCGTTGTAGTGCTGACGCAGCAGCAGGGCGGTGACGGTGAGATTGTCCGCCGGATCAAAACTGGCGCACAGCGAGGGGAACCATTGCCCGTTCCAGCCGAGATTAATCTGTCCCAGTCCGGCATCGATGCGTTTCAGGCTGCGGGTACGGGCGAAGGCCAGCAGTGCCCGGCAGGCTGAAGAACGGCTGGGGTAACGGTAGCCGGTTCCGGCAATATTCAGCGTCCACGGCCACGGATGCAGCCCCTGCGCCAGCCGGGTGCCGCTTTCCGCGCGGGCCACCGCGTAAAGCAGCTCCGCCGGAACCTGTTGTTGACGGGCGATTTGCGCATACAGCGGCGGCACGGCACAGGCGTGAGCGCTGATAAGCAGGCCGACTGTCAGGGTGCAGAGACGGGACGCCATTGCTCCCCCTGTTGTTCCAGCAATAACGGTAGCTTTCCGCCGCCGAGGCGTTGCCAGCGCCCGTTATCGTGATTAAGGGTGAGCTGCCCGCGTTCGACCTTGCGCATATCAATATGCTGGCGCTGCGCCCAGCGTTGCAGGCTGGCATCGTCGTTACGACTGTTGACCAGCCAGATATCCAGCGGGCGATCGTCGTTGATGAGCTTCTGCGCCAGCGTCTCGCAGGCCGGGCATTTTTCGCTGACGAACAGCGCCAGACGTGGCTGGACGGCGCTACGGATGGGTGTCAGCGTCGGGTAAAGCCGCTTCCACGCCTGGTCGTAGGCACGCTGGAACGCCAGCTCTTTCTCCACTCTCTGATGTTCTTTACGGGCCAGCAGCTCGGCATAGCGCTGGCGTTCGGCATCGCTGTTGGCTTCCACGCCGAGGGTGGTGAGGGGATCGAGCTCCGGCGACCAGATGCCGCGCTCGCCCTGACGCAGTTGCTGGTAGTGCTGCCATTCGCTGTCGGTTAATCCCCACTGCTGTGCCTGCGTGTGGGTGATGGTCTGTTCTTCAATACGGGTTTGCAGCGAGCTGGCAAACAGCGGCAGTAGCAGAAGGCACAGCAACAGATATCTGCGCATTGCGGTTTATCCTCCTGCGTTCAGCGTCAGCCGCTGCCCGCCTTTACGGAAAGTAGCGTGACTGCCGTCCAGTTGCAGCAGTTGCCAGCCCTGCACGTTGTCGCCGGGGGCCACAAGCTGAAGCTGTGAGAGCGAGCGATAGCCGGATGGGGCAATGACGGCGAACTGCCGCCCGGCGCGAAACTCGCTGCCAATAAGAGAAAAAGGGGCCTTTGCGGCCCAAAGCGGAGTTGTGACGGGGCTTTTTGCCGTGGCGCGGCTGCGCGTGGCGGTCTGTTGTTGCAGGTGTTGATAACTGGCATTTAGGGTCTGGATTTGTCTCTCCAGCGCCTTGATCTGTTCGTTAATGGGTTGAAGTCGTTCGGCCTGAGTGCTGGTGGCATCGTCAAGCTGTCTGGCAAGGGTTTCTGTGCGTCCGGTAATGTCTTTTACGGCAGCCTGTAACTCGTGGAAATCGTTGTTGTGTTGTGGCTGGTCGCGCCACTGTGTTATCTGGCGTTGTGTCTGTTGCTGCGCCAGCGTCAGGGTATTCAGACGGTTGAAGCACCAGTACATCGCTGCCGCCAGCAGCAGAAGAGCACTGCCAGCAATCAGGTAAGCTAGACGTTTAAGCATGATGGTCCCCCGTTCCCGGCGTGTTCAGGTGAAAGCAGACTTCGCGGTTCAGCACGTCGGTCTGCATCAGCCAACCCGGCCCGGCCAGCGTTTTCAGCGCCTCTTCCAGTCGCATCGGGCCAAGCCGGTATTGCGAAAGCGGCAGCGGTTTTCCAGCCAGAAACTGCGTGGGATGGTCATCGGCGCACAGGCTGTAGCCGCTCTGTTTCAGCAGCCAGGCGAAGGCGTCGCCAACGGTGAGCTTCAGGTTCAGCGGCAGGTTGATGTTGACGATCTGGTGCAGCGGGTTGTGCTGGGCTTCGTCGGGGCGGGTGTTGATCAGCAGGTAGCGGTCATAGCGCACCACTTCAGGCGCGGGCGGTGGTGTTAGTTTTGCCACAGGCACAGCGGGCTGTTGCGGCGAGTTGCAGCCGCCCAGCATCAGCAGTGTGATAACCATTCCCGTTGTTCGTATCATCGTTTCTGTGTCAGATGGGTCATGTCCGGAGAGTGCGCAATGGCAGAATGGGAAACAACGCAGAACTCATTACCGGCGTTGAAAAAAAGGCCTGCATGCAGGCCAATGAGGATCCAAAGAAAAGCAGTGGCTATTCTGGTAATGACCACTTAGGAGAAATCTATTCCACGTAGTTCTGCGCAATCATCGCAGTCTTATCGAGACGGCTGTTAACCTGCGCGGCAAACTCATCTATCGGGCACAGCCAGCCGTCCGGGCTGTTTTTGCAGTTCAGGCTCAGTTTGCGTTGCAGTGGTGGATTTTTCGCATTGAGCGGCTCCAGCCGACGCATTTGATCCAGTGTCTGTGTCATAAAGGTAAGGCCGATATACGTCTGATGAGTTTTGTTATCTTGAAAACGTTCAAACATCAGCGTACTGCCGGGCGGCGTATCGTCTTTCGGATAGCCCTCCAGTTGCCATGAGACGTTGAGCAGGGGTTGCAGGTAGCTAAGATTAGTATCGTGAGCAACATACATCACCATGCGGGAGTCCGGTGCGGAGGCGCTTATTCTCGGGTCAGCGTGAGGATCCTGATAACCTGCATTTTTTTCCAGTGCATAGAGTATCTGGCTCATTAACTGCGATCCCCCTCGTGCGGCGATATAAGGGTTACGCTCGATCAGGCCAGTTTTGATTTGCCGTAGCGCCATCAGGGGGGCGATGTCGCTGGCCTGGTTGACGTGACCGAATGCAACAGTCTCTATCGGCAATCCTTCGGCATACTGTAAACGAAATGTTTCGCCCAGCTCTGTTCCTTTTGCGACGGGACCTTTTAGCGAGATATTGATGTTCTGTTTATCCGGTTTTATTTCCCATTTATAATTAGTGAAAGTGCATTCAGATAACTGACATTCAGGATCGACGACCTTTTGCATCGCCATAATTTGTGGGGTATAGCGTTGTCGGGCAATATCAAAATTGCCGCCTAATGCAGACATCACGCTTTGCGTGGCTTTTTCAACGTTCAGAGGCGCTATTCCACTGACGATGGGTTCAAAAAGAGTATCTTCGATTTTACTTTTCGGGGAATGAACCGGCACAGCGCATCCCGGAAATAAGGTATCAGCCAGCGCGCGGGCCGTCATCTTTGTGCGCTGGTATGAGCTGCTACGAATAAAGATACTTTTTACATCAGGGCAGCGCTCTTGAGAAATAAAGTTATCCATCATGAGATAACGCCGAATATAATCCCCCATTAATGTCGCAGCGGCGTAACCATGCATAGTGAGTTCACCATCTTTTGCACTAAATATAGCGATAGGTTTTGGCGAATTAGCCTGTACGCTGGCGCTGTTGGTTTGAGAGCGAATTCCATGACGAGTGACAGTAACGACTTTATCTAACACTAATCCATCCGTTCTGGCTGTCGCATATTGGGGGGCAAGAATAAAACTTGTTGCAAACAGCCCGTAGAGTAATACGGTTGATTTTTTCATAAGATTCTCGACAAGTGTGGGCAGACAATCAGAAGTAATAACGAAGACCTAAAGCGACCTTATCATCACTGACCCGGTCGTCAGGATCGTCGGAAGAAGCCGTCAGGTTGGTATATTCGAGCCAGAGTTTAAACAGTTTGTTGAAGGCATAATCTGAACCGAAAATAGTACGTGTTTCCTGATAGTTATCTGCTGCTTTATCACCATCGCGCAGGCCGTAAACGCCATAAAAGCCCCATTGGCCGTAAGTCCATTTTGCACCAACTCCGTATAATTTTGCTTTGATTTTATCGGGATAAGGCGCATAGTCGTCATCCTCACCCTCGTTACCATCCTTGATCTGATAACCGCCATAATCCAGCCCCACAGAGAGATTGATTTCCGGGATGTCATATCTCATGCCAATCCCCCAGATATCTTCTTTTGCCGATTTCACATCTAAATAACCATATTTTGCGTTGGCGTCCGTGGAGCCATTCGTTGTCTGATGGCCGATACCGGCATTTATCTGCAGGTTCCATGGGGATTTATAAAATATTCCCATAGTCCAGGCGTCCTTAACATCGTTAACATTGGTGCCAGTCTGCATGGTATAAGTTGCACCTGCCTGTAAGCCATTCCATGACTGACTCATAAATTTTATTGTATTAGATACACGCTTTATATAGTTATTGTCACCACCACCGACGCGTGCTATTTTTCCTCCACCATAATAGAGAGCGCCACTGTTGCCGTACTCATAGCTGTAATCTGAGCGGTGTACATAATCAAAAGGAGATGTCACCCGACCAAAATCAAGCTCTCCGATGTTTTTGAATTTCAGACCACCATAAGACTGGCGATTGTTAAAGGTAAAATTGTCATCAGCTTTTTGCGTATCACCACCATATTCAAAATAACCTATGGCATCGATTTCCTGTGTTAGTCTTTGTACGTATTTAACGCCGACGCGGGAACCCTCATCTTTCAATTTTGAATCACTGTCGCCGTCGGTTCTTCCGCGTTTCGATGAATTTTCTAACATCAGACGTAATGAGCCTGTAATATCGACTTTCGCACCTTTCTCTTTATTGTCATAAACATTGCTTGCCTGAGCGCTCATCATTGCAGTTCCGGCAATAATACTGAGCAGTATACGTTTTTTCATAACCGTATTCCCCGTTAATTAATAAAGCCTGGATATTCCTGCCGATAAATGCGTAATACATCCCGATAGGTGGAGCGATAATCACCGCTGCCGAGTTTTGGCGGTTTTTTCGCGTCGTCTTCAGTGGCGAAATTGCTGTCTTTCCATGCCAGTGAGGTGAGTTCTACCTGCCAGGGAACATACAGTTTCAGCGCGTTTTTCATCAGTACCGTACCCCGGCGGATATGGCCTGCGCGGGTCACGATAGTGGCTTCCCGAATGTTGAAATTACGCATAATCATCGCCGTGTAATTGGCGTTCTGTACGGTGTCGTAAGAGAGCACCTCGGGGATGATGCGTGAGGGCGCCACGCCGTTATCGGTGAAATACTTCCATATGACTTCTGCTTCGACGCGGTTATTACGCGGTACGCCGCCAGTCACGATGAGTTTTGATTCAGGGTACTGTTTGGCGACTTTCAGCGCCTGCGCCATGATGCCTTTCAGCGGTTCCTGCGGATTGCCCTCTTTATCAAGCTGATAGCCCAGCACGACAATGGCATGATAGCGCCCCGGATGCGCCACCTGTGGCATAGTGAAATGGATGATATTGGGATCCTGGAGTACCTTGTCTGCTTCATCGAGGATAGCGTCGTATTTTGCTGTTTTGGTCGGGAAGCGCTGCTGTAGTTGTTGATGGAGAGCGGTTGTTGCCTGCTGGCGTTCCTGAGGCGTTTTGGCGAAAGCGCGCAGGTAGGACAGTGCGTTATAGCCGGAGTCAAAATCACCAAATTTTTTGAAATTCGCCTGATAGAGGGCAATACCTTCTTTAACGTGTTTATTGCGAATCTGGGCGGCGGCATAGGAGTTGGCAATTTGCTCATTATCCGGAGCGGACTGCCAGGCTTTGGCGAAACCATCCTCAATCGGACCGGAGCCATTAACGCCGTAAACGAATTTTCCCCAGTAGAAATAATGGTGGCTCACGGCATAATCAGTATAGCAATCGGTTTTCTTTTGCGTTTCTGCCAGAGAATCGCATTCAGATAATGGGAAGTCTTTATTTTCATAATCGACATGGGCGGCCTGCGCTGATTGCTGGAAAGCGAACAAAAAGACAGGCAGCAGAAAAAAGAGCTTTTTTCTGTTCATAACAAAACCTTTATCATTATTAAGTATGGGAAAGACGCAATTTCCCGCCGGTACAGAGAAGCAGGCTTATAAATACGCGCAGGAAGGATAAGAAGACGGCGTGGTGAATAAAATCCATTTTCCAGTATCTCCGCTCGATTAATAAGCTGGTTAACTCGCGGGATACCTTATGAAGATAAGCAAGGCTTTACATTATGAAATTGTTTTCTCACTCTGAATAATTAATGAGTATGACGCCCGGTATGGGCGTCACTGTTAAGGGTCAGGCGGCATCTTCTTCTGCTTCCTGATTGCTGGCCTGCCAGACGACTTCACCGTCGATTTTGACAAGACCGATATAAAGCAGTCGAGCTTTCAGGCTGACGCCGGTTTCGCCTTTACGCTCACCTTTGCTGTAGGTGAACATATCGACATATAAATCACCCAGCCGGAAGTGAATCAGCACTTTGCGCTTTTCATTGACTGCCTGCTCACAGCGGGCAATCAGTTTCCGCGCTTCGTTACCGGTGACTTTGCAGTCAAAGCGGACATATTCCACCGCATCGGCTGCCCCACATAACGCCGCAATATCACAGCATAAAAAAGGCTCGCCGCGTTTGGGGGTGACGGTGCGGACACGGTTAACGTAGCCCAGGCCGCTGGTGTACAGGTTGAAATAGGTTTTCTCGTTCATAGGATCCTCCCGCGTCGTAATCGCGGTGCTGGTGATATGCAGAATGCATCGGGGGAAAGGGATGCGCCGGGGTGATGCTGCGCCATTTAAAGGGTGTCAGGAACCTCGCCGTTCGGCGGGTAGCTCGCAGGTTCCGGCTACCGGATAAGCAACGGTGATTTAAGCGGTGGGTGAGGGGAATTGCGAGGCGATATTCTGTTTGCTGCACCTTAAAAATCGTGTTCCGCACGGCGTGTATTAAGGTGCAGGAGCTGAAGAGGCACTGTTCGCGTGGCGTCACGCGCGATTTCTGATAGCAGTGTAAATCGTCATAACTGGCGCTTGCGCACAAACGGATCCCATTGTTATCCGGTGGGCGCCGGAACGATGAGGGAGTCCGGGCGGATAGCGAGACGGCTGTCGTCTGGCTATCCGCCCGGAAGGGAGTATATCAATGGCAGTGCAGGCAGCTTTACACAGCGGGACCGATCTGCTGCGGGTGCGTGTTTATAAAGCGGGACGCACCATTGGGAGGAATGCCCGCTGATCATAATCGTGGAACAGGGATGTCGTCGTGGCGAAATTTATCTCCCGCGTTCATTATTTTCCGGCAGGGTGAGCAATCCCATGTGCAATCTTTCCGCCTGCTCGACTTTTTCCTGGCACTCCCGCGCCTGGCGGATGATAAAAGTCAGCACTGACATCTGCATATTGAACACGATGCGATCTTTCTCGATTTCCAGCAGGGTATCTCTGACACGTTGCGGCACTTTCGGGTCGCCGATCAGGTGACAGAATGCCGGAGTACCGGTTTTATTATTCTGCTGGTTACGCCAGCGCAGAAAATTTGCGCCGGAAGGAGCCGGGCCGATGGTGAAGATCAGCGGAAGCTGGCGCACGGGGTAGCGCCGGGCGCTCTGGATCAAGCGTCGCATCAGCGGTTCCATCATCTCACGGGCGGCTCTGGCGTTGCTTTCCAGCAGCTCAAGCTCCCCCTTACTCTTAAAAGGCTTTAAAAGGCCTTTTAGCGAGGAGACGTAAACCTGCATTTTATAGTCGTCATCAGCCAGAGGCTGGTAGCCGGTTGTCGGGTTATTCATCATGGGAGGCTCCTGGTGTAGTGTTCTGGGCGGCAGAGGATAACGGCGGTGAGTATGAGGAGCGCAGTTTGCCGCTCAGTACCGCCTCCGGCAGCGGGCCGCAGCGGGTAATGACTGCCCTGGCCTGCGGGGTATCGTCGATAAAATCCCTGCGCTTCAGACCGGAAATCTGATATTTCTGCGCCAGGCTGAAGGCACTGCGGATCACCGATGCGCCCCGGTTCAACCAGTGGTGCATATCCCGGCGCGACAGTACGGCGATATGCGAAGCCAGCAGAAGCTGGCGGGCGAGCTGGTCGAAATCGGTCAGCAGATAGACGCCCTGGTATGCCAGCGGTGCGTTGATAAATAGCGGGAAACGGGCGGGCTGTACGTTGAGGCAGCTTTCAATATCGATGCCTTCCGGCAATTCGTTGAACAGCGCTTTCGCCTGCTCCAGCATCATTTGCATTATTTTGCGCGACTGCGCGAGCTTTTCCTCTATACGCAGCATCCACAGGTCGGCGTAGGGATCGTCATGCTCTGAAGCGATGCGTATCTGGTTGAGGATTTCGATAAAGCGCGGCATGCCGATGATTGGCGCAGGGCCGTTCTCGATCGCCCGTCGCCCGGTCCACAGCCGGGTGGCGTTATGGGTGTGAAGCTGAATATGGATCGCACTGCGCAGGGGACCCATGTTGAAGGTGTAGTCCGACATACACTGTTTCCTGTTGCGGGTGGTGGTATGCGCAGGGTGGCGGCGTGAGGATATGTGAGCAACGGGAAAACGAAAATGCGGGCGGGAAGTTTTCTGACGGTGATGTTGATGCCACTGGCATCACCCTTTTGCCTATTGGTTGGTAGAGGATTGATAGGCATTGATGTGATGCCAGTGGCATCAATCCCCACAAAATTGCGCTGATTTATCAGCGATGGTTCTTTGTCCCAGGATCTAGCTCAAATCGCGGGATATCTTATAAACCGTTTTCTGGTCGTTTTCTGATATCTCGGTTAAGAGATTTTCACGCGCCAGGGTACGCAGGTCATTACGCGCAGTGTTATCCGATACGCCCAGCGCGTCAGCGACGCCTGCTGCGGAGTATTTCTTATCAGGCTCCGCCAGAATGATGTTGAGTAGTGTGACTTGTCGCCCGCTCAACCGCGATAAGCTCCCTGATTGATACAAAAAATGGTCAATTCGGGCCGCGCGAGCAACCAGTTCGTCTACATGCTGTAAGAGTCTTGCCATTGCCCGGTGGATAATACGGGTCTGATATTCAAGGTAGTACGTCAGATCCATACTGTCGGTTTCAGTGTACTGGTAGCTGTGAGCGTATTTAGCCGGGGTGGCATGCAGTAGCTGGCTGATAGAAACGTATTTAAACACGTCATACCCTGATTTCAGCATGTACCAGTAAAACAGCCCACGACTTGTGCGTCCGTTACCGTCTCTGAAAGGGTGTTCGTGGGCGATCATGAAGTGAAGAATACAAGCCTTTACCAGTGGGTGAACGTAGTGTTCAGTGTCGTTTACGAAATCGCACACCATTTGCAGGCGTTCCGCCAGGTTAGCGGCGGCTGGCGGCTGGTGAACAATGTAACCATCATAGTCAGCAATCACCACATCATCGGTATCGCGGAATTCGCCGGGATGGTATCTGTCGTCGTTAATTCCACCCATGCCAACGGCATGGAAGCGGCGAATCAAGTCAGGTGTTAATGGCTCCTGGATAAGTTCCGGTATTTCGGCCATCAACCGCACATTACCCGCGATCATGTGTTCATCTTCGGTGCGAGGAGCTCTGCCACTTTCCAGCATGTTCCGCGCCACAAGCGTGGTTGTGTTAGCCCCTTCCAGTTGCGATGAGGTAATGGGTTCTTCCAGGCTTAATGCCGTTAACTCTTTACCTGCGCCCCTGAGCCTGGTGGTAAGTTCTTTGAGCGCCAGCCTTGTGGCATGTTTATCTACCAGCTCACATACTGACATGATGCCAGGTGTAAGGACAAAACCCGCTTGCTCGCCCGCTTCGTTGCGATAATTGATCCGTTGCAGGGCAGAGTCACGCGCCCGCCGCGTAAGCGTCCAGGCGATAGAGATATTTTCTCCCCTGGCCGTGCGGCGGCAAAACTCGTCAAACGGAAGATAGCGGCCTTTATCGTCCGTCACGCGGCTGTAGTGTTGGTGGGCTTCCAGATCCGCCCCGGTGAGCTGGGTAAACGGAATAAGTGCCGGTGGTCTTTTGATTGGCATGTCACTATCTCAAAATTTTATGAAGTTGAGATAGTATAGATTGCTGTTCACAACTATCTCAATATTTATTATTTTTGAGATAGCAGGTTTACTGCTAAAACACGAATACTGGTAAAGACCAGCACGTGGTGGAGTCTGGATGTGCTTAATTTGCTCTTTCGGTGCAACGGCGTGACAGTTTCTGATGTCGTTGCAGTTACGCACCTGATTTGTTCCATTAACAGGGCGTATATCGATACTAAGACCTTTTTATGGAACAACGTGGTGTTTATCGCTGAAGCTTTACGGCGTTATTAGAAGCGGTAGCTAAAACCCGCATTCCCGGTCCACGGCGATTCCATCCCATCACCTTTCTCGTAATTGATACTGGCGTAAATATGCATGTGCGGCGTGAGAGCGGCGCTGATGCCAGCCTGGTAGCTTCCTCTTGTTCCGGCGATATCGTTATTGAAATTATCGTCATTAACTCTGACCGGGTTGTTATGCACAAACTCCTGCTCCAGCGCGACTTTCAGCCACGGAACGAGCTGTATACCATGACGAGTCGTCATATTTTGACGCAGCCGGAACCCGACTTGCCCCAGCGCGGATTTAGCCGTGCCGGGATGTGCCTGCATACCGTTCGACAGCCAGTAATCATCGCTTTGCGAAATGAAGCCAGTGAAACCGACAAAGGGGGAGAGGGTGGTCCCGGAGAATCTGGCGTCATACCCGGCAACCAGACTACCACCCAGACCGGGGATGGTGTAACTGCCGTCGGCGTGACCGCCGGAACTCATGCGGGTATTAAGATGCTGGTTAAACAGATTGCCTTTCAGCATCCCGTCCAGCCAGAAACGACTTTGATCATAATAGCTGGCGTATAACGCGGCGCTATAGCTGTCTACTGAGCCACTACTGCTGTTGGCGAGATCAAGATCGGAACGGCTGTAGCCGCCAGCAATGCCGAGCGTCAGCAAAGCTGTCTGATGGGAAAGGCTTTTGTCATAGCCCATCATCAACCCACCGAGCCGCTGGCGATATGCTGTATTGCCTGTGCGGTTAACGTCAAAGCGATTACTCAGCGCCTGCGCCCAGAGCTCTCCCTGATGCGGGCGGGAACGAGTAACGTCCAGGCGGGTTTGCAGCGCACTGGCTTCGGCCTGAAAAATGGTGGGAGTGACGTTTGCCATCGCCAGTACGGCTTCAGTCGATGGCGTGGGGGTTGCCTGGGGTGTCAATGACCAGTTGCCCTGACCGTCGGGTGTCAGGCCATATTCCCAGGTGCCGATATCTACCTGCTGGTTTGGGTTCAACAGCGTAAACTGCGCATCGCCGCCGTCGGTTTGTACGACCTGTAGAGACTGAGGATCGGCGGGGGATTCGCCTGTGTCATTAATCCAGATCCCAAAATCGCCGTTGGCTTCCCCGGAGACGTTAATCATGTCGCCCTGCTGTGTGGCGATATTGGTATTCATCCAGAAATTGCCGCTGCCAGAGAGCATCTCCATACTCAGTGTGGCGAAGGAGGTTAAGTCAAACAGCACCGTACCTCCATCCATCTCCAGACCTGCAATCTGATAATTATGCGGGCCAGCATCACTACCGTTTTGCAGGGAAAGTACGCCATCCAGCGCTAAGGTCAGGCCGGAGGTTTTTGCGCCCTCGTTAAGTACCAGTTGGCCACTGCTACCCACTGAACCGGTGCCTGTCAGGGTTGCCTGGCTGCTGACATCCATAATTCCATAGAGCCAGAAGCTATCCAGAGCACCATCATTTATTTGGGCGCTTCCGCCCTGTGCTACGGTGAGCTGGTGGGAGAGGCCGTAGCCGCCCAGCGTGTATTGTCCTCCGGACTGTACCGTGGTGTTTTCGTCGAGTCCGCCCTGATTTTGCATTGCGCCATAAACAGCCGTGTCATCAGCGGTGCCGCGATACCAGGCAGAGGGCTGAGTGTCGGTGACGACATCGTAGTGCCATGTACCGGTGACGACATCGTAGTGCCATGTACCGGTGACGATTAATGTACCGCCATCTTCTATCTGACTATCTTCGCTTGTCCCGCCGTTGCTGACCTGCTGAATGCCGCTGTTTTGTATAACGGCATTGCGGGAAATCGCGGTGTTGCGGATTTCATAAGGGTAATTCCAGCCGGTATCCAGTTCGCCGCCAGCTCCAACGGTCGTATTTGTGTCGATGCCGTAGCGGTTAACCATCAGGCCGCCAGCGCCAATAGTCGTGTTCACGATCAGACCGCCCTGAGAGGGATCTTCAACACCATTTCTCCCGGCGTTGACGTAAACCTGTCCGCCATTGCCGACATAGGTATTTTCGGCGTATCCATTCACCTGTAATTCGCCGTCAGTGGCTATCTGAGTGCCGTAAGCGCTACCGCCGGGTTCCAGAAACAGTTCACCACGATCGGTAACCATGATGTTATTGGTTTGTCCGCCATCGCCAACATAGCTCCAGGCATAGGGGCCTGTAATGATGGAGTCAGCCAGCGTGCCATAGACATGCTGGTCACCTTTTGAACCATCCACGATCTCGCCAGAGACGGTATTTCCGGCATTAATCTGAGTATGGTAATCCGCTCGGGCAGATAACGAGATAAATGGCAGTGTCAGTGTTATCAGGTAAGGGGCGAGTTTCATTGGGATCTCCCTGTAGAAATTGTGCTGGAGTCTGGGGAAATCCCGGAGGAGCGAACAGGTTGTTTTGTATATGGGGCTGGGAAGTTTTAGCGGAATGCGGTGGGGCATCAAAGCCCACTTGCTTGCCGTTATCTCTACACAAAAGACACTTTTATGTGTCTTTTGTGTAGAGATAATCAAATTCCCCCTATTTGTCGCTCTTATCCTAAGCGTCTGGTTTAAAATTCATTCTCACTTTTTCAAGTTTTTCGCGCGAAAAACTTGAATAGATCGATATGCGAGAGGTAAAATTTTGTACAGGAGGTGACTCATGAGCATTCAGAAACAAGTCGTAAGAGATATTGACAGGATTGAGCCGGGTAAAATGTTTACCTACCAGGCGCTGCCAGCCTGGCGGTCGTCGCCGGAGAGCACTGCGAAGGCCATGAGTCTCCTGGTGAGCCGCGGTCAGGTTCGCCGTTTTTCAAAAGGCGTTTTTTATCGTCCTAAGCAGGGAGTTTTGGGGGAGGTTCGTCCTTCGGACAATGAAAAAATCCGCCTTTATCTCTTTGCGGGTGAAGAACGAATCGGCTATATAACGGGCCTCAGCCTGTATAACCGCATGGGACTGACAACTCAGGTGCCGAAAACGGTCACTATTGCTACTGAAAAAGCACGGCAGAAAAAGAGTTTGGGTAATATCGATATTCGCCTAGTCCCCAGTAAAGCGCCTGTTAATGAACAAAACAAGGAATACCTTGAAGTCCTGGATGCTCTGACGGATATTAAAAATATTCCTGACAGTCAGCCGTTTGAAGTGCTTGATGTGTTGAGTCAGAAAATAAAAAACATGGATGAAGGTGCGTTAAACTCACTCGTACAACTGGCAAAAGGATATTATCCACCTGCGACCAAAGCGTTGCTGGGTCTCATTCTGGATACCAATGGTTATGCTATCAGCCGCCTTCTGGCAGAAGAGCTTAACCCTACAACACGTTATAACATTGGGTTGAAAGGGTTCTGGTCTCAGGCTAAAAAATGGAAAATCATATGAATCTTCATGAGAATGCCGATAGTTTTGTCGAGATTATTCAGGCCACGGCAGACCATCTTTCTATACCGGCGGTATACGTTGAGAAAGATTATTGGGTAACATATATTTTAAGAAATCTCAGCCGCTCTGATTATAAAGAGCGGCTTATTTTTAAAGGTGGGACTGCGCTTTCTAAAGCCTATAAATTGATTCGTCGTTTTTCTGAAGATATCGATCTTGCCGCTCATTTGCCTGATTTTTCTGGAAATCAGATCAAAAATTATATCAGAGACGCCGAAGCTCGGCTTACCGAGGGGCTGACATATCTACCGGGACATCCCGGTGAGTCAAAACATGGTTCATTTCGGAAAACATGGTTTGAGTATCCCAGACAAGTTGACGGTGAGTTTGCTCAGGCATCTCCGTTTCTTTTACTGGAAATAAACGCATTTACCACGCCAGAACCCTATTCTTTAATGCCAGTGTATACATTGATTGCAGAGTCTCTGAATATGATGGGGCGGCCTGATCTGGTTCAGAAATTTGGGTTGATGGCATTTGAAGTCAAGGTCCTGAATATTGAGCGAACCGTTGCTGAAAAGATAATGGGGCTAGTTCGGGCTTCCCGTGAAGAAAATGCCGAGGAACAGTTGAAGGCTAAAATCCGCCATATTTATGATTTATGCCTTATTCGACGAGATGCTCAATATGCCGGGTTGTTTACTGATGATGCGCTGCTTCCCATGCTGAAGGTGGTCGAGGATGCTGACAGGCAACAGTTCAGACACGCCGGAAGCTGGCTTGATTCCCCTTTATCCGAGGCCGTCATTTTTTCTGATGCGGCATCTGTCTGGCAGAAGATACGACTGGAGTTTCATACCCGTTTTGCTCCTCTTGTCTATGATAGTGATATTCCCGGAGATGGCGAAGTGATTAGTATGCTGGATGCTATCCATGTTCAACTTAGGAGCTATGTACGGTAGAGGCATTTTGGCTAACTGATTTTTTCGTTTGTTCTATGCTAGAAAACTCGCAGGATAATGGCAGGTATAAAAATAATGACTCAGAGATATACCCCTGAACAAGCTGAACGTATGAAAAAACGTCGCTATTGGTTTTATGTTGATGGACAGCGTTTTAGTAGTGCCAAAGCAGTAAATGATTATCTTGGCGAGAGTTTATGTCACGCAGCATGGCGAGCTGATCTTATAGCAGCTTCTGGCGGTGAGAATATGCAAATTGGGGATCGTACAGTACCAGTAACACGTGGAGGGCACACAATTGTTCTGGAGCGCCGTGAAGACTTAATTGATAAGTCTGTTCGTGACTATAACGCAGCTCGGAAAAAGCTTCTCAGCGTAGGCTGGAGTGCAGAAGAGATCGATAACTTAGGTAATGGACAGTTGTATTCAGAGTATAAGGCTGAGCTTGCACGTCAACGCCTGGATATACCTCATTTTGAAAAACAGGAAATAAAATATACCCGAGTGAAAATTCGTCCAGCTCAAGGGGTCTTTCGCGCTCGGGTTATGACTAACTGGGACAATCGTTGTGCTATTACAGGGGCAGGGTTAGCGCTGGAAGCGGCACATATTATCAGCCATGCAAGTGGAGGAACGCCGACCGTTGAAAATGGCTTGTGCCTGGCAGCTGATTTACACACTCTGATGGACCGGGGTCATTTATTGATTGATGGAAATGTAGTGCGATTGTCCGATGAAGCAAAAGAAGAACCGCGTTATTCAGGCCTCGATGGCACAGTGTTGCGTAAGCCTCGCCAACCGGTAGTTTTTCCAGATTCACAATGATTTTGTCATCCGGATATTGGGTGGTACTTCTGGAAATACTCTCTATAGCTGTAAATTTTGATGCCACTGGCATCACCCTTTTGCCTATTGATTGGTGATAAATTGATAGGCGTTGCTGTGATGCCAGTGGCATCAACGCGGTTTCCATATCGATGTCGTGTACCCGTATAGTTTAAATTATTTCATTTTCAGGTACTAAAAGTACCTGTATTGTCATTTTTTTAAACTATGCAGCTGAAAAGCATGAAGGCATCGGCTTTTACAGCCTGTAGGGTGTAATGTCTAAAAACAGCCTGCAAGCTGTAAAAACATCAAAAATGGGGTACTGGCTATCCATTAATTCCTACTGACAACGTCGGGCATCCCAAATCAGGCGTCTGGAAATATGTCGATAAAATGCATTTTTTAAACATATGACCGAAATATGTTTATGGCATCGACATGTTCCGCCCATATGTCGATAAAAATGGTTTTTATAAACATATGGGCAGAAATCGATAAAGCCGTCACAACATCAGCCACTCCCCAGACACTGCGCCCGGATCTCCGCAACCAACTTACTGATATCTCGTTTTTTACGCGGTTCTGCCTGTATTTCCGGCTCTGAAACCACAGGTGGTACAAACTCCGGCACAGCAGGTTTATCCCGTCGATACTGATTAAACTCGCCGTCCTGTGCCTTGCGCAGCGTTGCCAACAGGTAGGCGAGCGGATTTTGCACGCCGCCGCGAGCGACGCGCCGGGCTGCATCATCGAGCACGTCCTGGCGCAACGCGGATGGCATGTTCTTCATCGCCTGCAGGACAAGCTGTTTTTCGGGATGCGTCAGCGGGATTTCTGGCGGCCAGTCCGGCGGTGAGTCGTTCGCGCGCGCGGTAGTACTATTACAAATATCTGTAGATACAGTACGTACAGAAGCCTGGTCCTGATTTGAGACTAAGCCGCCAAGCCCCGGTTTCCGGCTTAGTCCCGATTCGGTACCAGGTAAAATTTCACCCGGTACCATATTGAGACCGGGGGTTTTGGGCTTAGTCTCCTCAGGAGACTGGCGCTGCTGCCAGCGGGCGCGTTCTTCCAGCAGTTCTATACGTGATGATAAATAGCGCAGGCTGGTATCCTGGCGAATGTCATACAGAATGCCCTGTGCGGTGGCGCGGATGGTTTTGTTCTCGTGCCGCGAACACTGCTCCAGCAAATGCAGATAGCTGGCATCAAAACGCACGGCGTCCAGGATGGTGAGCGGTTCATCGTGCAGGGCGTAGATATTACCCATAATGCGCCCTGAAACGCGATCCCGCGCTTTGTGGCACAGGCTTAGCCAGCGTGTCAGGCGTAGCATCAGCAATGCCCGGCTGACGGTGCTGCGCGAGGCTTTTTCGTCCAGTGGGCGGTTAGAAAGCTGTACCTGCAGTTCGCTGTAGGAAGGAAACACCGCGCCGCCGTTCTCCTGTGCCTGCAACCGAATTACCTGCCAGGCAAATTTATCTCTGGGCGATAACAGCGGATCCTGCAATAAGCGACGCGGAACCGTGTCATGCGCGTTGCCCATAAACAACAGGCTGTCGGAGGCGGTAGACGGATCCTTCTGCATTCGCTGCTGGAGCTTATTGCCGGTCGTGTCGATCAGCGCCTGAATGTACGGTGTCATGGTATTCCCCATCGGTTATTCAGCTCGTTTCCCAGTGTCGGATCAGGTTCCAGACCACAGTCAGCGAGAGCGAACGTTCCTGAGCCAGCAGCATCATGGCTTCCAGCGCCTGTATGGAGTCCAGGTTATCCACTTTGACCTCCTGCCAGCGGTTCCAGAGGGCGGCTTCTTCCTCCTCGCCAGGAACCTGGTTGCGCCCCTGACGAACGTGGATCCCCAGTAATCGACGGCGGGCGCTGATTTCGGCAGTCGAGATGCCGAAGTAGTGGCTAATCAGGGCGATGGAACCGCCCAGCTGTACCGCTTGGCCGACAATCTGCTGAAATTTTTGTTCCTGCCGTACCTGGACCAGCATTTTGCGCAGCACGTCATGGTTGATGGTGATTTTCAGAAACTGCGCTGAGGTGTTGCCCAGATGCATCAGCTCTTCAAAGGTCAGGGAGTTCAGTTCGTTCAGCTCTTCGCGGTCAAAGCCCAACGCTTCGCAATAGCGCACGTTGCCGTCTTTTAGTTCCTGTATCACCTGTGACAAAACGGCCTGGTTAATTGTCGGCATCATGGTGTGCCTCCTGCTGTAATTCTCTGATCCGGCGGACAATACGGATCAGCCGGAATGCTTTAATAAGAAACAGATCGCTGAAGAAGAAACCGCCCGCATCGCGTTGAATAAACAGGGCGGGTGTCAGTGCGGCGGACAGCTCTCCTGTCAGAGGGATATCATTGAGTGCCGCCAGCAGCGCCCAGCAGGCGCGGGACTGTGGCCGGGAAAACATGGGGTGGTCAGGCTCGAACGTATTGAGTCGGTAGCCAACACCATCGCCATCGTTATCCGCGATCACCCGGTCTTCGATACCGCAACACTCTGCCAGATCCCAGGCCAGCCTATCGCTTATCGACTGTAATGCTTCAGTCGAGTCAAAGAGCGGTGAAATACGCCAGATATCCGTAATGGGTTCATTGCCTTCGCACAGTGGCGAGGAGTCTGGCATTGACTCCGGCGGTGGGATAACCGTTCCCCCACGCGTTTCGCCTTTGTCTGCTTTGCGCCTGTGCGCAGCAGGGCGCGGTTCGGGTTCATCGGGAGGGATATAAGGCGGCGGTTCTGGCGTGGGGCCGAGTACGGCCTGACGCTTCTGCTCTGAAGGATCGACGTCCAGCAACAGCAGGTTGTAATCAACACCCAGCGCTTGGCTCATCAGCCCCAGCAGTTCATCCTGTACCCGTTCGATAAAGAAGTCTTCCGGCTGATCGTTGAACAGCGACAGCGCGGAGGAAAAGAGACTCTCAAAGGAACCGGTGTCCCCGGTGGCATGGCGTTGCCAGATTTGCAACGCCGCTGCCCGCAGGGACAGCAGTTTTTCCACCTGCGGACGGCCCATCCCGGCGTACAGCACTTCAGGAATGCAGGGCAGCAGATACTCCAGCGTCTGCTCCATGCGGCTGATATGCGACTGGTGGATCGGGTAGCCGTCATTTCTCAGGTGCTCCGCCAGTTCTCGCTGTGAGAGCTGACACTCCTCCACCTGTTGGTACAGTTCCCGCGCTTTATTGATCCCCAGCGCTCGCTCGATAAAGCTGAGTTTGCCGTGCAGATCGTTCTCCGCCAGATGGCCGATCAGGCAGCGCAGTTCGCCCAGCATGGGCTGTTCGGACGTCCCACCCCACGGCTTGAACAGGCAATGAATGCGCCAGAACCGCTCATCATGCGTTTCGCGCCATAGCTCATTGAGGATCGACAGGCGGGTATTGCCGCCGTTGGCGATGATGTAGTAGTCCTGATCGGGACGACGGGTGATTGGCGGCGGCGTGTCCAGCCCACGCTGACGGATCGAGGCTTTGATATCGTCGTAATTGGGGTTGCGCATCAGTCGGGGATTGAGATCGTAAGGGCGGAGCTGCTCCAGCGTCACGACCATTGCGGTTTCCGTCAGTGGTTCGGCAAAGCGCTCGTCAGGCGAGCGTTCCCGATCAAAATTGCCCTGCAGCAGACGGGACTGAAGCTCCAGCGACGTCAGTTTCGTGTTCATGATGCGCCTCCTCGCAGGGCGAGCGATTCAAAGCGAGTCTGATCGCTGATAAATCTCGTGCGCACCGTGCCGACCGGGCCGTTGCGCTGTTTACTGACGATGACTTCAGCAATACCCCGATCCTGCGTGTTGGGATCGTATAGTTCATCGCGATAGAGGAATAAGATGACGTCGGCATCCTGTTCGATAGAGCCGGAATCACGCAGATCGGCATTGCAGGGGCGTTTATTAAGGCGTGATTCCAGAGCCCGGTTAAGCTGCGACAGCGCCAGTACCGGGCAACTCAGCTCTTTCGCCAGTGCTTTAAGCGAACGGGAGATCGTCGAGATCTCCTGATTGCGGTTTTCCGCGCCGCCGCTGCGCATCAGTTGCAGGTAATCAATGACGATCAGTGAGGGAAGCCCATACTGGCGCAGCGATCGTCTGGCGCGACTGCGCAGAATGGAAGGGGTGAGGATCCCGGAGTCGTCGATCAGCAGACGATCTTTCCATTCTGTCATTAGAACGTTGGCGCTGATGCCGATCTGCTGCCAGTCATCATCACTCAGATCGCCACTGCGTAGTCGGGTTTGCGAGACGCGCCCGAGCAGAGAAACCAGCCGGAGTAGCAGCTGTTCAGCCGACATTTCCATGCTGTAGATTTGTACAGGCTGCGTGGGGAGCCGTATCAGCGCGTTGACGCACAGCGTCAGGGCGAAGGCGGTTTTGCCGACGGAGGGGCGAGCGGCGGCGATAATCAGATCGGCAGGCTGGAAGCCGCAGGTCAGGGCGTCGAGCTGTTCCAGCCCGGACGGTGTGCCGCTCAGGCTACCGCGTTCAGCCTCATAGCGTTGAGCGATGCCTGCCAGCACGTTGTCAAAGCAGGCGCTGATATCGGTCAGGCCGCCGTCCTGATGCGACTGGGCAATGGCAAACAGCTTTTGTTCGGCAAAGGCCAGTACGTCGGCCACATTGTTGCGCGGCTGGCCTGCCATATCGCTCAGTTCATTGCCTAATAACAGAAGCTGGCGCAGTTCACCATAGCTGGCAATGTATTGCGCGTAGGGAATGATATTGGCGGCGCTTGGCGTGTTTTTTGACAGCTCTGCCAGATAGGCGAAGCCGCCTACCTGTTCGAGCCGTTCCTGCTGTTCCAGCGATTCGCTCAGGGTGATCAGATCGATGGGTTTTCCCTGTTCGATCAGGGTTTGCATATGGCTATAGATAGTACGGTGTGCGGAGATAAAGAAGTCCTGCGCGGAAATCTGTGTGGCGACGTCATCCCAGCGATCGTTATCCAGCATCAAGCCGCCGAGCACCGATTGTTCCGCTTCGACGGAGTGGGGCGGTTGTGGCCGTTTGCGCTTATTCATCGCGATTTCCCTCCTGACAGGCCAGAAAGGCTTCCCACAGTCGGGTTTGCTGATGCGGTGGCAGCAGCAATAGCGGTAAATCGCTGGAGTAGAGCGGCTTGTTGCTGGACCAGCCGATTTCAAACAGCGGCCAGTCTCTGGGCGCGGTCAGAGAGCCGGAGTTATCACGTAGCTCGTCTTCATCCTCCAGGTTGTAGCAGTCCACTTTTTCCGGTGGGATATGCCAGAGTAGCGACATTAACACCGGCAGGGTTTCCCGCGCTTCTTCACGATCGGCGGCTTCAAAGTACACGAGTACTTCATCATCTTTCTCAAAGGGGCGTTGGGCGTAATAAGAGCAAAATGCCCGCCAGATTTTCCGTTTCATGCGATGCCCTCCCTATTCAGGGATGGCAGAGAAATAAATTGCGGGAACAGTTCCTCGGCCAGCGAGCGCATAGTTTCGGCAGCGCAGGGGGTTGTGCGTCCTTTCGGTCTGGCGGCATCCAGCCGATGCACCGGCATGCCTAGTGATGCCGCCCGGCGGTAAGCCACGCTGGCGTAAACCGGGGTCATCAGGATCTCTGTGGGAACCAGCAGCTCCTGCTCCTGTTGTTTATGCTGCAATACCTGTAGCAGGTTGTGGTGGATCTCCCGGGCGTCGTTGGTGTGGTCGAGTTTATTAATCACGGCCTTTAGCGGTGGTAATGGGATGCCGTAGCGGGTAAAGGGCTGGAGATCCTGATACATTTGTAGCGTACCGCGCAGGAACTCGCGTGCGGAGAGCATTTCCGGCAGCACCGGAGAGACCACCAGATCGCTTGCCAGCAGGACCATTTCCAACGCGATGGTGCGTGCGCCGATGGTATCGATCAGGATGATGTCGTAGCCGGGGATCTGGCGTACCAGATGGCGCAGACGGATCACGCCGTCCGGCGCGGCCTGAAGCAGGCTCATCAGCTCGCCGCGCGGATCGTTGGAGATGATGATATCCAGACCGGGAATGGCGGTGTGCGAGACGATCATCGCGGGATCAAGCTCATTGTGCGCGATAAGCTCGTAGATCCCGCCGGGAGCTTCGTAGTCGAGAGGATAGTAGCTGCTGAGGGTTGGCTGACGGATATCGGCGTCAATCATCAGGACTTTCAGTCCCTGATCGGCGAGCCAGCCGCCAAGGTTGGCGGTATCCGTGGTTTTCGCTACGCCGCCTTTGGTAGAGAGGATCGCGGCGATGAGCGTGGATAAAACAGGGGGATTTGCGTGTTTCATAACCAGTGCCTTTCTTGTTGACTTTAAAAGGCCTTAATGAAAAACGCTGACTTATGAATTAGTTATCTTATCTGCTTGTTTTTGATTCAAAATCAACCGTAGAAATACGTGCCGGTTCGAGTCCGGCCTTCGGCACCATTAGTACTTCCAAGACCATCCGAGAAAGTCCAATCATCCCTTAAAAATCAATGCGCGCAGCGATTTTTACGTCCTGAGTCGTCCGAGGTTGTCCGTTGAAATCCGGATGTCATTGGGGGCATAATTGGGGGCATCTTAACTTCGATTAGAAATGTGCCCCCAAATGAAGCTCAACGCCAGACAGGTCGAGACCGCAAAGCCAAAAGACAAAAACTACAAAATGGCCGATGGCGGTGGTTTGTATCTCGAGGTTTCGGCCAAGGGTTCTAAATACTGGCGCATGAAATACCGACGCCCCTCTGACAAAAAAGAAGATCGCCTCGCGTTTGGTGTTTGGCCTACTGTGACGCTTGCTCAGGCACGAGCAAAGCGTGATGAAGCTAAAAAGCTGTTAGTGCAGGGCATTGACCCAAAAGCCGAACAGAAGGAAGCTCAGGCCGAGAATTCGGGTGCATATACTTTCGAAACCATTGCTCGTGAATGGCATGCCAGTAACAAGCGCTGGAGCGAAGACCATCGATCGCGCGTTCTTCGCTATCTTGAGCTTTATATCTTTCCTCATATCGGTTCGTCCGACATTCGCCAGCTCAAAACCAGCCACCTGTTAGCTCCGATTAAAAAAGTTGATGCCAGTGGTAAACACGACGTTGCTCAGCGCCTGCAACAGCGCGTCACGGCTATAATGCGTTACGCCGTACAGAACGATTATATCGACTCCAATCCAGCCAGTGACATGGCCGGTGCGCTATCGACAACCAAAGCGCGGCATTATCCGGCATTACCCTCCAGCCGCTTCCCTGAGTTTCTTGTTCGTCTTGCCGCATACCGTGGCCGTGTAATGACACGGATCGTGGTCGAGCTATCACTGCTGACTTTTGTTCGCTCTAGCGAAATGCGTTTTGCCCGCTGGGATGAGTTTGATTTTGAAAAGGCTCTCTGGCGCATACCGGCTAAGCGAGAAGAGATAAAAGGTGTGCGTTACTCGTACCGTGGCATGAAGATGAAAGAGGAACATATTGTTCCTCTTAGCCTGCAAGCTGTGGCGTTGTTAGAGAAGCTTAAGCAAATCAGTGGTGATAAAGAATTGCTCTTTCCGGGAGATCACGACGCAACGAAGGTCATGAGTGAAAACACTGTGAATAGCGCGTTGCGTGCGATGGGATATGACACGAAAACCGAAGTTTGTGGGCATGGATTTAGGACGATGGCGCGTGGTGCGCTCGGCGAGTCAGGTTTATGGAGCGATGACGCGATAGAACGGCAAATGAGCCACACAGAACGTAATAATGTACGTGCAGCTTATATTCATACTTCTGAACATTTAGAAGAGCGGCGATTAATGGTTCAGTGGTGGGCTGACTATTTAAATGCTAACTCTAATAGCTATGTCACACCGTTTGAATTTGCTAACGGAAAATATATTTAATTGATAAAACACGAGGCCAAAAGGCCTCGCGAATAAGTTATCTAACAGCGATGAATTGCATGATTCTGTTAAACATCATTTTTTCTTCACTAGATAGTTTTATATTCATTTTCATTATGCTGCTACATAGGGTATATAAATACCCTCTTTTCCCATGAGTATTTTCAAGCATGGAATTGATATACTTTGGGTTGTAATCATTATTTCTAATTGCAGAGTTATACCAGTATAGAGCATCACTTATCAGGCCCTTATCTGTGAAATTTGTATTTTCACAGATCTTGCCATGTAGGTTTGCTAAGGTAAATTCCGCATTTAATATAGTTTTATCCCTTTTTCCATCTTCATATGCTTTTTTTGCAAAATCAATTGCTTCTCTAAGGTGACCTTCACCTTTCAATACTTTACCCATTGCCTTTGCTCTTTGTAACCAATAGTCGGGCTCATGGCTAAGGATAGGTTGTAAATCCTCATATAATTTCAAGATTAATCTACCTGCGCCTTTTTTTCTTGAAAATAACAAATTGATAGTATCAAACATTATTATTTTCTTTCCTGTGTCTTCATGCTGTTTATTACTTAATAATGCTTTGATTACTTCTAGTAAAATATTTTTTGTAGAGTCATACCCTAAATAAATAAATTGCTGATTTATTTCCTCTAGCAACCAGGATCTCGAGTTTGATACTATTTTAAATCGAGATTTATGATTTGCCTCTAATTCGGTTGTTGGTAATAACTCAATGATCGGTGAGTATTTAATGGCAAAGTCTTGTGCTTCTTTGTTACCAATATTTATAATTCTACTCAATGATATATATACTTTATCAAGAACAGCTAATAAAACTAAGCATTTGAAATCAGTTGGTGTGCATTCTTTTTTCAAATAAATTCTTTGCTTTATTTGCGGGTAAATACTAGCTGTTTTGAATGTGCTTTCGAGTATATTAGTTTTTTCCTTCCACTCAACGATACCTAATGAGGTGAGGCTGCGATTTAATGTTGCAACCTCTGATTTATTAAGAAAGTTAGGCAATTCGAAGAAATTGTTATCATTATCAAAGGTTGAAAATGTATTAGCTATATCAACTTCAGTTGAATTACATGCAATGACGAAAGAAGAGTTGTTTTTTAACAAATCAGGGGCGGCCGTTCTAATAACTGCCGCTTCTTGATATGTAATTACATTACTATCTATGAAGTAGATGGAATTCTTTAAAGAACACATCCTTTTTATATCATCTATGTTTAGAGATGTTACTGAGGGGAAAAAATAACTTTTCTTATTTTTTACTTTTGTAGAAAGGTTTTTTAAAAGCAGAGTTTTCCCGGAAAATCTTCTTCCTTTGATAACAATGACTGTATTTTCAGCAATTCCATTTGAAATATCTTTTTCCCTAGAACGCTCAATTATATATGAAGGGATTGAAAAATATTTTTGGCTACCATTGTCATCCCCCTCGCCTTGCAACATGAATTTAATATTTGTGTTTTTATCTGATGGAATAAGTTGCATGTTTTCAGATTGATATTTTTTGAGAGATGCACCGCTGTTATTGTCAGCTAAAGCAAAACACTCATTAACTAAATGGTAAATATCATCATAGTCATTAAGTTTACAAATGACATTTATCCCATATTCTTCCAGTGTATCTATTTCTACTTCATCGATTTCATCTTTAGTTACGTAGATTCGTTTAGAGTTAATTAAATTATCTTCCGTAACCCCAGATACTGCATACATAATATCTAATTCTCTATCCAGACTGCATCCTAGATATAAAAGATTACTTTCGAGAATGTCATTTTTAAGAGCGGTTAAAATATGATCATTCTTAGTTAGGCTTCTAATGTATTGCTTTTCTGAGAAAATTAAACTGCTTTCTTCTTTATATATGGTTTCTTCGTTGGCGCATCCATGTAATTTATATAGCAAATTAATATCTTGAGCCTTTCTATCAAGCTCTTTGTATGGCAGAACTTTGGTTATGTTCCTGTTAGCTCGTTCTATGCCATCGTCAATATTTAAAGTGTATATGTATTTCCAGTTTTGTTTGAGGAACGTTCTTCTGACGCCAGATATATTAACCTGTGTGAAATTATTCCTTATGTCTTCAATGAAGTGATTTCTAGGAACATATTTTTCATTAAGATAATATCTTGATATGTCTTTGAAGCCCATGCTCTTTATTCTTTCTATTTTCTCTGATTCGAGCACCCCAGCTTTCTTTAATGTATGTAACATCATTTGCATTAAAGTTTTACCATCAGGGACTTTCCCTTTGTAGGCTTCGCTACCTCTTGAAAATCCCGCTCCTATAACAGGAATTATACCTGCACCAGAAAAACATGCAGTCAAAATATTTTTAAATTCTGAGGAGTTAACGTTTAATATTTCCATTTTATTTCTCGAGATTTAAATTATTTAATGAATGACGAAATCGAAATAAATAAACCAATATCATATTGAAGATATGATCAAATCTTAACATTTGCAACAGTAACAATTTAATTGTTCTTTTGTATTGTTTCATTGTGAAATTATGATCGCTGTTTCTATTTTTTGAGTGTGCTTTAAAAGTCTTAACAATCACACAAGGGGGGGGAATCCGGATTTATGAATGCATCCATATCAAGTTAGCTCTATGGCTATGTTTAGCCGCAGGATCATAAGCATAGCAAACATCTGCAAAACGAAGTGTTCAATGCCCTTAACGTTGATGATTTAAAAGGAAGTAAGAGTCTTAACGGCGTTCTTAAATTAATTGATCTGCACAGCTTTAGCGCGCAATGCTCTCCCCGCCCCGCCTGCCCGCTTAAGGGGGCGCATTTAATGCAGGTGCATGACCTGCCTCGGGGCGCGCCAGTGCTGGCGCTGGCGGGGGTTCCAGTATCGGTAAAACGCATGCAAAACCATGCACCTTATGCATGCATGGCTTTTTTAGGGGAAAAAGGCGGGATTTTCGGGAATTTTTGAAAGGACTACTGCGCGGCCAGCTCTACGCGTCGGCGGGTGTAATTCAGGTTCTGTGCAGGCGTGAATTTTTCACGATTATCATCGCGCGAAGCCGCGTCAGGTCTGAATCCTATGGCCGTTAAAATGTCATTATCCTGCGCCGAATAATTAATTTTTTCACCGGCGGCCAGCCAGACCTGTAGCGCCTCACGCAGACAGTCGAGTGAGTGCTGCATGGCACAGCGCTGAACGGCGGAGTGTTGCCCGGAATAATTCATCAGCTCCGGGGCAAGGGCGGCGGCCAGCTCCGCGCCGTGCACCTGCATAAAATCATTTAATCGGTCGCGGATGCTGATGCGCTGCACCTCCTCATGCGAGCGGATGTAGCGACCGGCAGCCTGATTAATTTCCCACTTTTTCACGTCGATAATCTCACTCAGCGTTTGCAGGCTCCGGCCGCTACCGGCAAGCTGTTCGCGGTATGCCTGTTCGGCCTGCGTCAGTTCATCCCTGCGTTGCAGCCAGGCGGATTTGTTTGCCTGACAGGCCTCAAAGGCTTTCTGTAGCGTCAGTGTGGTCACGTATGTTTCTCCTGATGACTGGCCGTGCTTACGCACCGGCACGGTTAACGGTGGCCGCCGGTGCGGGTACAGGGATGACCGGCTCTGTCACCGGTGAACGAATAACCCCGTCGATGGATTCAAGCGTACGGAACGTGGCCGAGCATTCGATGTTCATGCACTGGTGATAGCGCTGTTTGACGTTATCGGACAGATAGCGACTGGTGCGGGAATGCGCGCTGGTTTTGCAGAACGGGCAGTGAAACATGCTTACCCCTCCGCTTCTGTCTCGCCATTTTCAGCCAGCTTTCTGGCAAGCATCATTCTCTTCGCAGGGCTGCGTAACAGCTCCGTATCAACGTCAGTAATCTGCGGCCGGTGCATGCCCGTCACGGACAACACCGGCTCCTGCGTCATATCGAAGTGATACAAGCTGCCCTGACGACTCAGCGCATCGCGCAACTCGACAGTGGCCACGGACTGCGGGGCGCTTTCTCCCTTCATTTCGAGGGCACGAATGCGCAGCAGGAAAGCGCGGATAAGGGCGACGGGAACCGCATTGACAGCCTGAGCCCATTCCGCACTGGCGTAAGCGGTAAAGGCATCTTCATGCGCCGAAAGGTATTTATTGCCGGTGGAGCAGGCAGTCAGCATGGCGCGCGTCCGGTCGGCCTCCAGCTCGGCAATCAGGCTGGTGAACTCGTCGGCCAGCTCGCGGCTGGCGATACGCCTGCTGTGCTCAGCTTTCATTTCAGGGGTAAGACTGCCGCGCAGGGTGCGAAAGCGGCTGCGCCAGTCCTGCTCCGCTTCTGCGCTCTCATCGAGAGCGGTCTGCCGCTCCTGCATACAGCGTTGAATGGACGTATCAATCTCTTTCAGTACCTGCATGCTGGCCGCGTGGGTGTCTCTGGCCGCAGTAAATACGCTCAGCTTGTCGGTGACGTGCTGGCTGTTCTCTGCGTACTGCTTGGCGGCAACGTCTTGCAGGGCGGTAATGACTGTTTCGGGTTTCATGTTCAGGCTCTCCGTTTATTCAACCTGAAATGATTCTGCCCTTCATCACACAACATCTCGATTCATTGCAGTTGTGGCAGTTCTGGCACAAACAACACTTAAAACCCGGCTGGCCAGAGAAAGGTCTCAGCAAAACCTTACTCACCGTTTGTTTTTTTACTTATAACTATTCACCACTGTTCACCTTAAATAAAAATATAAGTAATACAGTAAGATAAAGGGTGAACAGTTGAGGGTCTGACTGTTCACCGTCTGTTCACCACTGTTCACCCATCTTCTGAACTCTCCTGGAGGTGTATATATTTTTTATTAATAAAAAATAAACCATTAACCACTTTTGGTTATGTATGGATGTGCCAGAATGTGCCAAAGGATACCCACGATATACCAGAACATTGTCAGAGATTGTCGCTGTATAAAAAACAGTCTGTTGTGTGGTGAGGTACTGCAAAATGACTTGTTGCCCTGAGGGAAAATATTCACAAAATAGAGAGCTACCCGAGGCCGGACGGACACGACCGGCACTGTATGGACATTATGAGGTAGCCCGATGCAAACCGCTTTTTCTTCCCCGTTTTCTGCCCCTGCCGCGCCACTGATGCCGGTTTCTGATGCCGTTCAGGAGCGCTTTATCCGCCTGCCCGAAGTGATGCATCTGTGTGGCCTGTCCCGGTCGACGATTTACGACCTCATCAGCCGGGAGGCTTTCCCGAAACAAATCAGTCTGGGCGGTAAAAACGTGGCGTGGGCGCAGTCTGAAATCACGGCATGGATGGCAGATCGCATTGCCGAACGTAACCGGGACTATGACGCATGATGATGACCGTTCAGCAAACAGCCCCTTTTTCTGGCTTGCTTCTTTTCCCCGTTTCCAGGTATAGTTTTCCCGCTGCCGCAAAATCGGCAGCCGGGATTGGCGTCCCGTTTACAACATTGGCGACACCAGACGCGCCTTGCGTCTTTTTTTGTGTCTATGCCTTAGCGCAACCATTTTTGATCCAAAGATTTAAAAATCTTTGGCTCCATCGAGTAATGGTGGCTCAGGCGGGGGCTTCTCACGAAGCGCCGGTTTCCAATGTTGCCGGTTACGCCAACCCCGTTTGGGCTACCACCAGTGAAATTGGCGTTTCCGGTGGCAGCAGTCACATGCAAACATTGGAGGCTGCCATCATGGCTACTATCCTCGCCCCGTCACACCCGCAGTTTGTCTTTGTATTTGCCGCCGTTCGTCGCGCAGACCGTCAGCCCCGTATCTGTATGCTCCGCGCCGTCGCCGGGGATGAACACGCCGCACGCCTTTCCCTCGTCCGCGATTACGTCCTCTCGTTTGCAGGGCGTCTGCCGGTGGCGGAGGTGCGCGCATGAAACAGCCCGCCATCACCGTCAAAGACCTCGAATGCCTGGAGCACCTGCGTAACGTCGGCCAGTTCGTCGGCGAGCTGATGCAGGTGCAGGACTGTACTTCCCTGCGTCGTGACCCGACTCAGCAGTTACAGCTCACCTCCGTGATTTACCTGATGACCGCCCAGCTCGACGGCGTGGTCGAGCGCTGCAACCACCGCTGGTTCACCGGGGAGGGCAACGTATGAAAACGCCTCTGCCGCCTGTATTGCGTGCTGCCCTGTATCGCCGCGCCGTGGCCTGTGCCTGGCTGACCCTGTGCGAACGTCAGCACCGCTATCCCCACCTCACCCTCGACGCGCTGGAAAGTGCCATCGCCGCCGAGCTGGAGGGCTTCTATCTGCGCCAGCACGGCGAGGAAAAAGGCCGCCAGATTGCCTGTGCACTGCTGGAAGATTTAATGGAAGCCGGGCCGCTGAAAGCCGCGCCGTCGCTGTCCTTTCTCGGGCTGGCCGTGATGGATGAACTCTGCGCCCGTCACATGCAATCGCCTGTTATGCACTGAGGGAGAAAATAACGATGAAAATGAACGTAACGGACACCGTAAAACAGGCGTGCGGCCACTGGCCGCGCATTCTTCCGGCGCTGGGAATGAAAGTGATAAAAAACCGCCATCAGGCCTGTCCGGTGTGCGGGGGCGCTGACCGGTTCCGCTTTGACGATAAAGAGGGGCGCGGCACATGGTTCTGTAACCAGTGCGGTGCCGGTGATGGCCTGAAACTGGTTGAGAAGGTGTTCGGCATATCGGCATCCGAGGCCGCCGGGAAGGTGAACGCCGTCACCGGGAATCTGCCGCCGGTAGCCCCGGAGGTGGTGGCAGCCGCAGAGGCCGGAACAGAGGCCGACCGTAAAGCAGCGGCCGCGCTGGCCGTCAGACTGCTGGAGAAAACCCGCCCGGCCACCGGCAACGCTTACCTGACCCGCAAGGGCTTTGCCGGTCGTGAGTGTCTGACGCTGACCGCGTCTCACAAAACCGGCGGCGTGGCTTACCGTGCCGGTGATGTGGTGGTGCCGCTGTATGACGAAACCGGCGCGCTGGTTAACTTCCAGCTTATTAATGCTGAGGGGCTCAAGCGCACCCTGAAGGGCGGGCAGGTCAAAGGGGCATGCCATCTTATCGACGGGCAGAAACAGGCCGGGAAACGCCTGTGGATAGCGGAGGGCTATGCGACTGCCCTTACCGTGCATCACCTGACCGGCGAAACCGTCATGGTGGCGCTGTCGTCCGTGAACCTCCTTTCTCTGGCAAGCCTTGCCCGTCAGAAATACCCGGCCTGCCAGATTGTCCTCGCTGCCGACCGTGACCTTAACGGCGACGGCCAGACAAAAGCCGCGGCGGCCGCAGAAGCCTGTGAGGGCATTGTCGCCCTGCCGCCGGTGTTCGGTGACTGGAATGATGCGTTTATACAGTACGGCGGGGAGGCCATGCGGAAAGCCATTTATGACGCCATCCGCCCACCGGCGCAAAGTCCGTTCGATACCATGAGCGAGGCGGAATTTACCGCCATGAGCGCCAGTGACAAGGCTCTGCGGGTGCATGAGCATTACGGTGAAGCGCTGGCCGTGGATGCGAACGGCCAGCTCCTGTCCCGCTATGAAAACGGCATCTGGAAAAATATCCCGGCAGCCACTTTTTCACGGAATGTGGCTGACTTATTCCAGCGCCTGCGCGCCCCGTTCTCATCCGGGAAAATTGCCTCGGTGGTGGAGACCCTGAAGCTGATTATTCCGCAGCAGGACACACCGGCGCGTCGTCTGATTGGTTTTCGCAACGGGGTACTCGATACCCAAAGCGGCATATTCAGCCCGCACAGTAAATCGCACTGGCTGCGCACGCTGTGCGACGTGGATTTTACCCCGCCGGTAGAAGGCGAAATGCTGGAGACTCACGCGCCGAATTTCTGGCGCTGGCTCGACCGGGCGGCCGGTAAAAATCCACAAAAGCGCGACGTGATACTCGCTGCGCTGTTTATGGTGCTGGCGAACCGCTACGACTGGCAGCTCTTTCTCGAAGTCACCGGTCCCGGCGGGAGTGGCAAAAGCATTCTCGCCGAAATTGCGACCCTGCTCGCCGGAGAGGATAACGCCACGTCGGCCGACATCGACACGCTGGAAGACCCGCGCAAGCGTGCCTCCCTGATTGGCTTCTCGCTTATCCGTCTGCCTGACCAGGAAAAATGGAGCGGTGACGGCGCAGGACTTAAAGCCATCACCGGCGGCGATGCGGTTTCGGTTGACCCGAAATACCAGAACCCGTATTCAACACATATTCCGGCGGTGATTCTGGCCGTCAACAACAACCCGATGCGCTTCACCGACCGCAGCGGCGGTGTATCGCGCCGCCGGGTAATTATTCACTTTCCCGAGCAGATTGCCCCGGAAGAGCGCGACCCGCAGCTCAGGGATAAAATTGCGCGCGAGCTGGCCGTTATCGTGCGCCAGCTTATGCAGAAATTCAGCGACCCGATGACCGCCCGCGCACTGCTCCAGTCGCAGCAGAACTCCGACGAGGCGCTCAGTATCAAGCGCGATGCTGACCCGACGTTTGATTTTTGCGGTTATCTGGAAATGCTGCCGCAGACCAGCGGGATGTTTATGGGTAATGCCAGCATTGTCCCGCGTAATTACCGTAAATATCTTTATCACGCGTATCTGGCCTATATGGAGGCTAACGGATACAGGAACGTGCTCAGCCTGAAAATGTTCGGGCTGGGGATGCCCATGATGCTGAAAGAGTACGGCCTGAATTATGAAAAGCGGCACACAAAACAGGGGATACAGACCAACCTGTCGCTGAAAGAGGAAAGCTACGGCGACTGGCTGCCGAAGTGCGACGAACCCACCGCGACTTAACCTGTCTCAGACCGGCAACCGCCGGTCTTTTTGTATCTGCCCCTCCCTCAAGGGTGAACAATCCACTGTTCACCCTTCACCGTATATTCACCCTGTATCACTATGAAAGTATTAATAAAAAACCAAAGGTGAACAGTGTGAACAGTTAAACCCAAAAAAACTTTTTACCCCCCCTCATCACCATCGTATTGCGGTGATGGTCGCCGGAAACTGGCCAGAAACGCGCTGAGGTGAAGAGTTGACTGTTCACTCTTCACCAACCGTTCACCATCTATCACTATGATATTAAAAAGAAAAACAAGGAGGTGAACAGTGTGAACAGTTAAATGCAAAAAAACTTTTTTTGCGTATGATGTTGCTATGCAACTTCATGAGAAGATTTAAGCAGTGGACAAGACCAGAGATTTCATTCTAGAAGGACTCTCCCGCTTTGACTTGGCTGATTTGCCTGGTCGACCTTATGACTGCGCTTTTGACCTCTTGGCTGCAACGCCATCGAGAAAAAGGCTGATTATGATGGGCTTTAATGGCTCGTTAGCTGATTCATGCATGACTAACCGCCAGTCTATTCTGCAAGATTATGAACATCCTTTTATTTCAGGTATTCAAGAAGGGATACAAGGAAAATGGGGGATCACTCATCTTGCTAAAAGACTCCAGCAAATACCTTCTTGCCTCGGTTATAGCTGGGAAGATGTTATTTATACCAACGCATTAATGATGTGTTCTCAGAATGCTGCAACCCTGAAAAAAGAAGCAGCTCGTCACGAGATGACAATGAATGAAATCGAAGCAAACTCAATGGCATTTTTTGAGCATGTAACAGCCCATTTGAGCGAACCAGATTTGATCGTTGCATATAGCAACAGTCTCCAGTCACTCTCAGCCGCGAGTTTGTTGCTAAAGCACTTTGGCGATGCAACTACTCTCAAATTTTCTCAGCCGAAAGGCTACCACACTACTTTCGCATTTATGGCCAATCTTAACAGTAGAAATATTCCGGTTATCTGCGTGCGACACATGTCACGATTTAAACCTGAAGAGAGTTATATCAGGGCGGCTGTCAAATTAATGGGTTGTTAAGTTTTGTTCTGGTAAGGATCCGCATGACGGAACCTAACCGGTAAGAATAACTATCCATAAAAGGTATATGCTTCAACTCGTTATCCATACAATGGCAACAAAACGGCTGGGGGCACAAAAAGGGGCATATTTTTGAGTTAGCAATATTAAATTCTTTTGTATCAATTAGTTATATTGTGTTTTGAGTCCGGCCTTCGCACAGGTCTTATTCCTTTTGATTTACAAGTTACTGTAATGCCAAAGAACAACTAACTTTCCCCAAAAAGGTGCTTTCCCTCTTCCTGTCATCCAAATAAACACCATCCAGTACAATCCTTGAAACCATTATTAATATTGTAAGTATCCCGCATAATCGTGCCATCGGCATACCGTTTAGCATCACCCGGTGACAGGTATGACCATCAACGGCGCGGGGGGGCATCCCAATCGAGCACATCATCGTCGCGCTTGCACAGACCGCTGGACAACCTTTGGTTGTTTCCACAGTTTCTGGCGGTAAACCAGTTGAAACGGTGTCGCTCAATTTCACCAAAATTAAATGGGAGATCACCGTGCAAAAAACGGGTGGCGAATAATAAAGGAGGTAATGCCTCTTCGGTCTGGGATTTGGTGCAAAACCTCACGGATAAATAATGACGAACATGCTTATTCCGCTAACGCAGTTTACCAGCTGATGGCGGCGGTTATCTCCCGCAGCGAGTCAGTGAGGCGCGAACTGGTCCGCTTCTGCAATACGTGTGCTTTCTGATAAACGGTGGGTGTTTGCAAGCAGAGGCTGGCGATGACCTTATGAGGAAAGGGGGAGCGCTAGTTGCCGGATGCCAGCGGAAAAGCGCAATCTCGCTTAAGTAAATAGACGGAGCGACATTGATAAATACAAATCATAAGGCCTGGATAGTAGTGGTAATCGAGATATTTGTGGATAACTCTGTGCGTAAATGGGTATAAGGCGGCATTCTGCTGTGGATTGCAGCAGTCAGTCATTTTTCTGCAATTTAAGGGTTGCGGCCCCGGGGAAACTCCCTATAATGCGCCTCCATCGACACGGCGGATGTGAATCACTTCACACTAAGTAGCCGGGTTGGTTGAAGAGAAAAACCTGAAAATGAGGGTTGACTCTGAAAGAGGAAAGCGTAATATACGCCACCTCGCGACGGTGAGCTGCAAGCCGCGTCGCAACTGCTCTTTAACAATTTATCAGACAATCTGTGTGGGCACTC
>ERZ1026892.13-NODE-13-length-97451-cov-12.580568_pt1 | contig 97451 bp, 84 predicted proteins | sample MGYA00380176_ERZ1026892 | MGnify/ENA primary metagenome ERZ1026892 (study PRJEB33269, sample SAMEA4719812) | human gut metagenome | biome: human-associated habitat; feature: organic feature; material: feces | place: Cameroon | collected 2013-10 ... | reverse complement strand
GGCACCGGATTCTGATTCCGGCATTCCGAGGTTCGAATCCTCGTACCCCAGCCAAATTTTAAAGCTCGCTTCGGCGAGCTTTTTTTGTTTTTGTCCCTGCCAGAATGCCGTAGACCTGATAAGCAAAGCGACATCAGGCAGCGTGCCGGATAGCAGCGCTGCCTTATTCGGCCTACAACTACAACCCCAGCGCGTACTTCAGCGCCTGACGTTTCAATACGCCCGCCCGCTGTGCCGCCATTAATCCCACATTACGTAAAACCCGCAGCGGACCAAGATCGTTACTGAACCCGGCGTAGAATAGATCCATGCCGCTTTGCATCAGCAGATTATCCACCCGACGGCGCGACTGATAGCGTTCGAGCACCTGCAGGCTAGCCCAGTCTTCGCCGACGCTGCGCGCGTTCGCCAGCACGTCCAGCAGCGCATCAACGTCGCGGTAGCCCAGGTTAACGCCCTGCCCCGCCAGCGGGTGAATGGTATGCGCCGCATCGCCCACCAGCGCCAGCCCGGCCTGAACGTAGCGCTGCGCATGGCGGCGGGTGAGCGGAAATGCCGCAGCAGCAACCGGGGTAACGTTTCCTGAACGTTCCGGGAAATGCGCAATGATTTCCCGCTGGAGTTGCGTCATCGTCAGCGACTGAAGCTGACGAATTCGTGCCGGCGTGTCGTACCACACCAATGAGGCCCAGTTATCGTAAAGCGGTAAAAAGGCGTGCGGCCCGGTTGGTGTAAATTGCTGCCAGGTGCTGTCACCCGGTTCGTTTTCGGACTTGACGGTAATCAGCATACAGGATTGCGGATACTGCCAGCCGTGCACGCCAATACCCGCCAGTTGCCGCACCTGCGACTGCGCCCCGTCGGCACCGACCACCAGCCGAGCCACAATTTCCGTACCCTCCGCCAGATGCAGATGCTGGCCTTGCATCTCGGTTAATGCATTGCCGTGCAGCAGCGTTACCTGCGGATGCGCCTCCAGCGCCTGCCACAGCGCCAACTGCAGGACATTGTTCTCAACCATATAGCCGAGGTTTGGCAGCTTCAGTTCGGCCGCATCAAACACCACGTGTGCGGTCTCCCACTCCCAGGTCTCAAGACGCCGCCACGGATGTGCACGCATCGCCAGTACGGCGTCCCAGACGCCCAGACTTCGTAACAGCTGCACAGATGCGGCGCTGATGGCGGAAATGCGCACGTCCGGCTGAGCCGTCGGATCAAATGCCGGAGGTGGGGCTTTATCCAGCACCACAACCGAAAAACCATTCTGCGCCAGACCTAACGCTAGCGCGCCGCCGACCATCCCACCGCCGATAACGGCAACGTCAGTATGTCGAATTGTCATCATTTATTATCCTTAAAGCCGAATCCCTTAAGTTTACCGGACTTTTGTCCTTTACGGCGAATATCCGCCAGGCTGGTCACAACCGCGTCAAAGCATTACAATACGCGCCCGGCAATGTTGGCTATTCATAATTGAGCAAGAGCAAGGCGATGACAAAAAAACTCCATATTAAAACCTGGGGCTGTCAGATGAACGAATACGATTCATCAAAGATGGCCGATCTGCTGGATGCCACTCATGGGTATCAACTGACTGAAAACGCAGCAGAAGCCGATGTCTTGCTGCTGAACACCTGCTCAATTCGAGAGAAAGCGCAGGAGAAAGTCTTTCACCAGTTAGGCCGCTGGAAATTAATCAAAGCCAAAAATCCAAAGGTCATTATTGGTGTCGGCGGCTGCGTTGCGTCTCAGGAAGGCAAGCTCATTCGCCAACGCGCCCACTACGTAGATATTATTTTCGGGCCGCAAACGCTGCACCGCCTGCCAGAAATGATTGACGCCGTACGCAACAACCGTCGCCCGGTGATTGACGTCAGCTTCCCGGAAATCGAGAAGTTTGACCGTCTGCCTGAACCGCGCGCCGAAGGCCCGACCGCATTCGTTTCCATCATGGAAGGCTGTAACAAGTACTGCACCTACTGCGTCGTGCCGTATACCCGCGGTGAAGAGGTCAGCCGCCCGTGCGACGACATCCTGTTTGAGATTGCCCAACTGGCCGCTCAGGGCGTGCGTGAAGTCAACCTGCTGGGACAGAACGTTAACGCCTGGCGCGGTGAGAATTACGATGGCACGACCGGCTCCTTCGCCGAACTGCTGCGCCTGGTGGCCGCCATTGACGGGATCGACCGCGTGCGTTTCACCACCAGCCACCCGATCGAGTTCACCGACGACATCATCGAAGTCTATCGCGATACCCCAGAGCTGGTAAGCTTCCTGCATCTGCCAATTCAAAGTGGTTCCGACCGCGTGCTGAACCTGATGGGCCGCCCGCACACCGCGCTGGAGTACAAATCGATTATCCGCAAGCTGCGCGCCGCGCGTCCGGATATTCAGATCAGCTCCGACTTTATCGTCGGCTTCCCGGGAGAAACCACCCAGGACTTCGAGCAGACCATGAAGCTGATTGCCGACGTCAACTTTGACGTAAGCTTTAGCTTTGTCTTCTCCGCGCGTCCAGGCACTCCGGCGGCCGATATGGTCGACGATGTACCGGAAGAAGAGAAAAAGCAGCGCCTGTACATTCTTCAGGAGCGTATCAACCAGCAAGCTATGGCCTGGAGCCGTCGCATGCTCGGCACCGTTCAGCGTATCCTGGTGGAGGGCACTTCACGTAAGAGCATTATGGAGCTGACCGGGCGCACTGAGAACAATCGCGTGGTGAACTTCGAAGGCACGCCGGATATGGTCGGTAAGTTTGTCGACGTCGAGATCATCGACGTCTACACCAACTCCCTGCGCGGCAAGCTGGTGCGTACCGAAGATGAGATGGGCCTGCGCGTGGTCGAAACGCCGGAGTCGGTCATTGCACGTACCCGCAGAGAGAGCGACCTGGGCGTAGGAATCTACCAGCCTTAATCTTCATGGCCCGTCAGCTCTGGCGGGCCTTGTATTTCCTCCTGCCACCCCCATATTTATCGCAATGCTTGCGCCTTTTGACTGCGGCGTGAATAATTCCTTTACGAGCCAAAGACGCGTGTCCTACGGCTATACAGACATAAGAGGAACAGTTTGAACATAGACACTCGCGAAATTACCCTGGAGCCCGCAGACAATGCCCGTCTGCTGAGCCTGTGTGGCCCGTTTGATGACAATATCAAACAGCTGGAGCGACGACTGGGCATCGAAATCAACCGCCGCGATAACCATTTCAAACTGACGGGACGCGCCATCTGCGTGACCGCCGCTGCCGATATTCTGCGTAACCTGTATGTGGACACCGCCCCGATGCGCGGCCAGATTCAGGACATTGAGCCAGAGCAGATCCACCTGGCGATTAAAGAAGCGCGCATGCTGGAACAAAGCGCCGAGAGCGTGCCGGACTACGGTAAAGCGATCAATATCAAAACCAAGCGTGGGGTGATCAAACCGCGTACGCCTAATCAGGCGCAGTACATCGCCCACATCCTCGACCACGACATCACCTTCGGTATCGGCCCGGCCGGTACCGGTAAAACCTACCTGGCGGTGGCGGCAGCGGTCGATGCGCTGGAGCGTCAGGAAATTCGCCGTATTCTGCTGACCCGTCCGGCGGTTGAAGCGGGCGAAAAACTCGGCTTCCTGCCGGGCGATTTAAGCCAGAAGGTTGACCCGTATCTGCGCCCGCTGTACGACGCGCTGTTCGAGATGCTCGGCTTCGAGAAAGTTGAGAAGCTGATGGAACGTAACGTTATCGAAGTGGCGCCGCTGGCCTACATGCGCGGCCGTACGCTGAACGATGCGTTTATCATTCTTGATGAGAGCCAGAACACCACCATCGAACAGATGAAGATGTTCCTGACCCGTATCGGCTTTAACTCCAAAGCGGTTATCACCGGCGACGTCACCCAGATTGACCTGCCGCGCAGCACCAAATCCGGCCTGCGCCATGCTATCGAAGTACTGGCCGAAGTCGATGAAATCAGCTTTAACTTCTTCCACAGCGAAGACGTGGTGCGCCACCCGGTGGTTGCCCGCATCGTCAACGCCTATGAAGCGTGGGAAGAAGCCGATCAAAAACGTAAAGCCGAGCTGGCCGCCGAACGTAAACGCGAAGCTCAGGCGCAGGAGCAGAAATGAGTCAGGTGATCCTCGATCTCCAGTTGGCCTGTGAAAACAACACCGGCCTGCCAGAAGAAAATCAGTTCCAGCGCTGGCTGGATGCCGTTATTCCGCAGTTCCAGGAGGAATCAGAAGTGACGATTCGCCTGGTGGATGAAGCCGAAAGCCACGAACTGAACCTCACCTATCGCGGTAAGGATAAACCGACCAACGTACTCTCCTTCCCGTTTGAAGCGCCACCGGGAATGGAGATGCCGCTGCTGGGCGATCTGATCATCTGCCGTCAGGTGGTGGAGCAGGAAGCCGTTGAGCAAGGCAAACCGCTGGAAGCCCACTGGGCGCACATGGTTGTCCACGGCAGCCTGCATCTGCTGGGCTATGACCACATCGAAGATGAGGAAGCGGAAGAGATGGAAAGCCTCGAGACAGAGATAATGCTTGCTCTGGGCTATGAGGATCCGTACATTTCCGAGAAGATTGCAGAATAGTAGTTTGCCGGATGGCGGCGCTTGCGCCTTATCCGGCCTACATTCATGCATTTTGCAGGCCTGATAAGCGTAAGCGCCATCAGGCAAAACATGCCGTCCGGCGCTGAATTTACGCGCGACGAGCGACAGTTTAATCAACATGAGAACCCAAACGACGCCATGAGCGACGACAATTCACACAGTAGTGACACAGTAAACAGCAAAAAGGGATTCTTCTCCCTCTTACTCAGCCAGCTTTTCCACGGTGAACCGAAAAACCGTGACGATCTTCTGGCGCTGATCCGTGATTCCGGGCAAAACGAGCTTATCGATGAAGATACGCGCGACATGCTCGAAGGGGTAATGGATATTGCCGACCAGCGCGTCCGCGACATCATGATCCCGCGCTCCCAAATGATTACCCTGAAACGCAACCAGACCCTGGACGAATGTCTTGATGTCATCATCGAGTCCGCCCACTCGCGTTTCCCGGTTATCAGCGAGGACAAAGATCACATTGAAGGGATTCTGATGGCCAAGGATCTGCTGCCGTTTATGCGCAGCGACGCCGAAGCCTTCAGCATGGATAAAGTGTTACGCACCGCGGTTGTCGTACCGGAAAGCAAACGGGTTGACCGTATGCTCAAGGAGTTCCGCTCCCAGCGCTACCATATGGCCATCGTTATCGATGAGTTTGGCGGCGTTTCAGGCCTGGTGACTATCGAAGATATTCTGGAGCTTATCGTCGGCGAAATCGAAGATGAGTATGACGAAGAGGACGATATCGACTTCCGTCAGCTCAGCCGCCACACCTGGACGGTGCGCGCGCTGGCCTCTATCGAAGACTTCAACGATGCCTTCAGCACCCACTTCAGCGATGAAGAGGTCGATACCATCGGCGGGCTGGTGATGCAGGCCTTCGGTCATCTGCCGGCGCGTGGGGAAACCATCGACATTGATGGTTACCAGTTTAAGGTGGCGATGGCTGACAGCCGTCGTATTATTCAGGTTCATGTTAAGATTCCGGACGATTCCCCCCAACCGAAACTGGACGAATAATCTCCATGGCATTTGCCTCATTGCTTGAACGCCAGCGCATTCGCCTGCTGCTGGCGCTACTTTTCGGAGCCAGCGGTACGCTGGCTTTTTCTCCTTATGACATCTGGCCTGCGGCGATTATCTCGCTGATGGGCCTGCAGGGGCTGACGCTCAACCGTCGCCCGGTGCAGGCTGCAGCCATTGGTTATTTCTGGGGCTTCGGCCTGTTTGGCACCGGCATCAACTGGGTTTATGTCAGCATCGCGCAGTTTGGCGGCATGCCCGGCCCGGTCAACGTCTTCCTCGTGGTGCTGCTGGCGGCTTATCTGTCGCTGTACACCGGCCTGTTTGCCGGTGTTCTGTCGCGCCTGTGGCCGAAAACGAACTGGCTGCGCGTGGCGATTGCCGCGCCGGTCGTCTGGCAGTTGACCGAGTTCCTGCGCGGCTGGGTGCTGACCGGCTTCCCATGGCTGCAGTTTGGCTACAGCCAGATTGACGGCCCGCTGAAAGGGCTGGCGCCGCTGATGGGCGTTGAGGCGATTAACTTCCTGCTGATGATGGTGAGCGGCCTGCTGGTGCTGGCGCTGGTCACCCGTCACTGGCGTCCGCTGGTCGTCGGCGTGGTGCTGTTCTCCCTGCCCTTCCCGCTGCGCTACATCCAGTGGTATACCCTGCAAACCGACAAAACCACTCAGGTTTCGCTGGTCCAGGGCGACATCCCACAGGCGCTGAAGTGGGACGAAAACCAACTGCTGAACACGCTAAAAATCTACCTCGACGCTACCGAGCAGGTGATGGGCAAATCGCAGCTGATTATCTGGCCGGAGTCGGCCATTCCGGATCTGGAAATTAACCAGCAGCGTTTCCTCAGCATGATGGATGATTTACTGCGAGCCAAAGACAGCACGCTGATTACCGGTATCGTCGATTCGCGCCTCAACAAACAGAATCGCTACGACACCTACAACACCATTATCACGCTGGGCAAAGACAGCCCATACAGCTACGAATACGGCAACCGCTATAACAAGAACCATCTGGTGCCGTTTGGCGAGTTTGTGCCGCTGGAGTCGATTCTGCGTCCGCTGGCACCGTTCTTCGACCTGCCAATGTCATCCTTCAGCCGCGGGCCGTACATTCAGCCGCAGCTGCAGGCGCATAATCTGAAGCTCACAGCCGCGATCTGCTACGAGATTATTCTCGGCCAACAGGTACGCGACAACTTCCGCCCGGATACTAACTTCCTGCTAACCATCTCTAACGATGCGTGGTTTGGTAAGTCCATCGGCCCGTGGCAGCACTTCCAGATGGCGCGGATGCGCGCGCTGGAGCTGGCACGACCGCTGCTGCGCAGCACCAACAACGGCATTACCGCCGTCATTGGTCCGCGCGGTGAGATTCAGGCGATGATCCCGCAGTTCACCCGCCAGGTGCTGACTACCAAGGTCACGCCGACCGTCGGCCTGACGCCTTATGCACGAACCGGCGACTGGACGGTGTGGTTGATTACCCTGCTGTTCGGCTTTGGCGCGCTGGTAATGAGCCTGCGTCAACGCCGTAAATAAAACATTGCACTATCCAATGTAGGCCGGATAAGGCGGTACGCCGCCATCCGGCAGTTGTATCGCACCGTGCCTGATGGCGCTACGCTTATCAGGCCTACAACCTCCCCCGTCACCAAAACCTCATTCTGGCACGCCAATTGCTTAATATAATCAAGAGGCTGCACATCCCCTACCGGCGCAACCAAGTTGCACCACAACATGGCATCGGTAGCACCATTATTGTGCAAACTGCGATTTTTGCCTCAAAGCGGTGCGGCACGCCTCGCAAAAATAAACAATAAAGCAGCAAAATCTTTACATTAAGCCAAACTAAATGCTAACAAACACAGATAACGCTGCACGCTAAAGACGCAGTGATAACAACACAACATTCACAATGGGTTCAATGCGGCAACGTCGCAGAGGATGAAGGAGTTGGATATGCAATTACGTAAGCTTGCCACAGCAATGCTGGTTCTGGGGATGTCTGCCGGCCTGGCGCATGCGGAAGATGCGGCACCAGCCGCAAGCGGGACGCTCGCTAAAATCGCTAAAAACGGCGTGATTGTCGTCGGTCACCGCGAATCATCCGTGCCATTCTCCTATTACGACAACCAGCAGAAAGTGGTCGGTTACTCTCAGGACTACTCCAACGCCATCGTTGATGCCGTGAAGAAAAAGCTCAACAAACCGGACCTGCAGGTGAAATTAATTCCGATCACCTCACAGAACCGTATTCCACTGCTGCAAAACGGTACCTTCGATTTCGAATGTGGTTCCACCACTAACAACCTTGAACGCCAGAAACAGGCGGCCTTCTCTGACACCATCTTCGTCGTCGGTACGCGACTGCTGGTGAAAAAAGGCGGCCCGATTAAAGACTTCCCGGATCTGAAAGACAAAGCCGTTGTCGTCACCTCCGGTACCACCTCTGAAATTCTGCTGCACAAGCTGAATGACGAGCAAAAAATGAATATGCGAATCATCAGCGCCAAGGACCACGGTGACTCCTTCCGTACCCTGGAAAGCGGTCGTGCGGTGGCGTTTATGATGGATGATGCCCTGCTTGCCGGTGAACGTGCTAAAGCCAAGAAACCAGACAACTGGGAGATCGTCGGCAAACCGCAGTCCCAGGAAGCTTACGGCTGTATGCTGCGTAAAGACGACCCTGAGTTTAAAAAGCTGATGGACGATACCATCGCTCAGGCGCAAACCTCTGGTGAAGCCACCAAATGGTTCGAAAAATGGTTTAAAAACCCGATTCCACCGAAAAACCTGAACATGAACTTTGAACTCTCTGACGAGATGAAAGCGCTGTTCAAAACGCCTAACGACAAAGCACTTAACTAATAAAAAATACGGGGCGGAAGAATCTGCCCTCTCGATTGTGGTTCAGCACGGACAGACTATATGTCAGGTGGTCGTTCCCCACCTGGCCTGAATACCGCAAAACGCTGTTCAACAATCTTCGAGGGTAGCAGGTCGAACTGCTACCCTTTTTTTTCTGGAGTTCATTATGTCAATAGACTGGAACTGGGGAATCTTTTTACAACAGGCCCCATTCGGCAACACCACCTATCTCGGCTGGCTATGGAGTGGCTTCCAGGTCACCGTCGCGCTGTCCATCACCGCGTGGATTATCGCGTTCTTCGTTGGCTCACTGTTCGGGATTCTACGTACCGTTCCGAACCGATTCTTATCGGCTATCGGTACCTGCTACGTCGAACTGTTCCGTAACGTGCCGCTTATCGTACAGTTCTTTACCTGGTATCTCGTGGTGCCGGAATTACTGCCGGAAGACCTCGGCATGTGGTTTAAATCCGAACTGGATCCCAACATCCAGTTCTTCCTCTCGTCGATGATTTGTCTGGGTCTGTTTACCGCCGCGCGCGTCTGCGAGCAGGTGCGAGCCGCCATTCAATCGCTGCCGCGCGGGCAGAAAAACGCTGGGCTGGCGATGGGCCTGACCCTGCCACAAACCTACCGTTACGTGCTGTTGCCGAACGCTTATCGCGTAATCGTACCGCCCATGACCTCTGAAATGATGAACCTGGTGAAGAACTCGGCCATCGCGTCCACCATTGGTCTGGTCGATATGGCAGCGCAGGCCGGCAAACTGCTCGATTACTCCGCGCACGCCTGGGAATCCTTTACGGCAATCACCCTCGCTTACGTTTTCATCAACGCCGTGATTATGCTGGTGATGGCGCTGGTGGAACGCAAAATCCGCCTGCCGGGCAACCTGGGGGGTAAATAATGTACGAGTTTGACTGGAGTTCAATTATTCCATCGATGCCTTACCTGCTGGCAGGTCTGGTTATCACCCTCAAAATTACCGTCACCGCAGTGGTGGTGGGGATTGTCTGGGGCACGCTGCTGGCGGTGATGCGCCTGTCCGCGTTCAAACCGATTGCCTGGTTTGCCAAGGCTTACGTTAACGTTTTCCGCTCCGTCCCGCTGGTGATGGTACTGTTGTGGTTCTATCTGATCGTGCCCGGGTTCCTGCAAAACGTGTTGGGGCTGTCGCCGAAAAGCGATATTCGCCTCATCTCAGCGATGGTGGCCTTCTCCATGTTTGAAGCCGCCTATTACTCCGAGATTATCCGTGCCGGTATCCAGAGCATTTCCCGCGGCCAGTCCAGCGCCGCGCTGGCGTTGGGGATGACCCACTGGCAGTCGATGAAGCTCATCATTTTGCCACAGGCCTTCCGCGCCATGGTACCGCTGCTGCTGACCCAGGGGATCGTCCTGTTCCAGGATACCTCGCTGGTGTACGTTCTGAGCCTCGCAGACTTCTTCCGTACCGCCTCAACCATTGGTGAGCGTGATGGTACCCAGGTCGAAATGATTCTGTTCGCAGGTTTTGTCTATTTTGTGATTAGCCTTAGCGCTTCGCTGCTGGTCAGCTACTTGAAGAAAAGGACCGTATAATGATTACCCTGAAAAATGTCTCTAAATGGTATGGTCACTTTCAGGTGCTGACCGACTGCTCCACGGAAGTGAAAAAAGGCGAAGTGGTGGTGGTATGCGGGCCGTCCGGCTCCGGTAAATCCACCCTGATTAAAACCGTCAACGGTCTGGAACCGGTGCAACAGGGCGAAATCCTGGTCAACGGCACGAAGGTGAACGACAAGAAAACGGATTTGGCGAAGCTGCGTTCGCACGTCGGCATGGTGTTCCAGCATTTCGAACTGTTCCCGCACCTGTCGATTATCGAGAACCTGACGCTGGCGCAGGTCAAAGTGCTCAAGCGCGATAAAGCCGCAGCCCGCGATAAAGGTCTGAAGCTGCTGGAGCGCGTTGGTCTGTCTGCGCATGCCAACAAGTTCCCGGCGCAGCTCTCCGGCGGCCAACAGCAGCGCGTGGCGATCGCTCGTGCGCTGTGCATGGATCCGGTGGCGATGCTGTTTGACGAACCAACGTCGGCGCTCGATCCGGAAATGATCAACGAGGTACTGGACGTGATGGTCGAGCTGGCCAACGAAGGGATGACCATGATGGTGGTGACCCACGAAATGGGCTTTGCCCGTAAAGTGGCGAACCGGGTTATCTTTATGGACGAAGGCAAAATCGTCGAAGATGCTGAAAAAGAAGCGTTCTTCGCCAATCCTAAGTCGGAGCGCGCCAAAGACTTCCTCGCCAAAATCCTGCACTAATCTTCCCGGCGCGCACTCGGCAGAGTGCGCGCTGCATCACGCTTTAACGCATCCCCTCTCGTTCATTCCACTAGCAAGCCTTACCCTTGTCACAAAATAACGCGAACAAGGAACTGCTATGGCACTGCCGATTATTCTTGATTGCGATCCGGGTCATGATGACGCGATTGCAATCGTCCTTGCTCTGGCGTCTCCAGAGCTTGAGGTCAAAGCTATCACCTCTTCCGCGGGTAACCAGACGCCGGAGAAGACTCTGCGCAACGTCCTGCGTATGCTGACGCTGCTGAAGCGCCCGGATATCCCGGTGGCTGGCGGCGCGGTGAAACCGCTCATGCGCGAACTGATTATCGCCGATAACGTTCACGGCGAAAGCGGTCTTGACGGCCCAGCGCTGCCCGAGCCGTCATTCGCCCCGCAAAGCGGCACTGCCGTTGAGCTGATGGCAAAAACCCTGCGCGCGAGCGCACAGCCGGTCACCATCGTCTCCACTGGCCCACAGACCAACGTGGCGCTGCTGCTAAATAGCCATCCGGAACTGCATACAAAAATCGCCCGCATCGTGATCATGGGCGGCGCCATGACGCTCGGCAACTGGACGCCCGCTGCCGAGTTCAACATTTTCGTCGACCCGGAAGCGGCGGAAATCGTCTTCCAGTCAGGCATTCCGGTGGTGATGGCCGGGCTGGACGTCACCCATAAGGCGCAGATTCACGCCGCCGACATCGAACGCTTTCGCGCCATTGGCAACCCCATTTCCACCATCGTCGCCGAGCTGCTGGACTTCTTTATGGAGTACCACAAAGACGAAAAATGGGGATTTGTCGGCGCGCCGCTGCACGACCCGTGCACCATCGCCTGGCTGCTGAAGCCCGAGATTTTCACCACCGTTGAGCGTTGGGTTGGCGTGGAAACCCAGGGCAAATACACCCAGGGGATGACTGTGGTGGATTATTACTTCCTGAGCGGCAATAAGCCAAACGCCACCGTGATGGTGGACGTGGATCGCCAAGGGTTTGTCGATCTGCTGGTGGAACGGCTGCAATACTACGCATAAAGCGCAAAGTAGAATCCAGGGATGAATAGCGATGTTTTGGCGTAACAATAAACCTGAAATCAGCCAGCTACAGCACGACGTAGCCCATATTACGTTTTCAGTACGTAACGGAAAAGCATTGCTTCGTCCCTGCCTTATCCACGATCCCAACTCTGACGCCGGTATTCACACGCTTTCCTGGCATGGTTCACCGTTGATTCGTTTTTTCTCTGAATCCTGGTGTCCAACCTGCGCAGAATTTATTTATGCCGGTTTCAGCGATGATGATGAAGGCGCCGCGCAGTTTTTATCCTCACTTACCGAGTGGAACCGGCCAGGCGTCGGATTGAACGAAGCATTTACCTCCCTGACGTCGCTATTTTCACTCTTTGCCGATGGCTATTACCGACTGGAAGAACGCGAACTTTATCCGACGGATGGAAACGGGCATTTTTTCTGGACGGTGGGTAACGAAAAACAACCGAATCCCGCGACCACAGGCTTGTGGATTGCTGATGTAGACTATCGCTACCAGTCCGGCGAACCCTGTTTCTTACTGCCAGGCCAACCTCCATCTCGATTTAACCCGCAACGCGCCGAGTATTATCGCGATAAACCAGAAAGCCACGCGCTGGCCTGGCATATGAATGACACCTGGCTTTGCGTCCTGCTTGATGGTCACCATAAAGCCACCGCCGCCGCGCTGGAAGGCCGGCCCGTGAAGACCTGGGTCATCAGCCAGCCGGTAGCGGTGTCATGCTACGAGACGCGACAGCAATGCCTGCGATTTTATGACGGCGAGCGCCTGGAGGAAGCCCAGTTTCATCGCCGCATCCCCCTGAAAATACAGTACGAAAAACTACCGCCGTCCCTTTGGGAGGATTACTTTACTCGCCATGACGGACGTTATACCCACGTCAACTGGCCGAACGCATTGGCTAACTGCGCAACGCATTATCCCGATCTTGCGGCCTGCGCAGATATTATTGCCGCAGGCGATCTGAGCGAGGCCGGCCTCAATAAAATCATGGCACAAGGGATCACCGAAGAGGGATTTCCCGCCGTACTGTTACGCGCGCTGTTTTATACCCATTCCCCTTTGTTGATTGATTTTGTCCGTTTTCTGACTCACGCCCCCGATTATGCTTGCCACTACCCGCTGGCGTTTCGTTTACTGGCCCAGAAACGCACGCCACAGGCCGATGCTTTTTTCCTCGATTTCGCCATCAATGATGACGGCGAGCGCCCGGAGTTGACGAACATTATGGATGAATACTTTCGCCTGGCGTGATCTTGATAAAGATCACCACGCCAGAGGGTGGTGTTCTTTATTCTATGAACTCTCTTTCCCGATAAATTAAACGCAATGGATAATGCAACGTTAGCGATTGGTATCGATCTCGGCACCACCAATAGTTTAATCGCCGTCTGGCAAGACGGAGCCGCACAATTAATACCTAATAAATTTGGTGAATATTTAACACCATCCATAATTAGTATGGATGAAAATAAACAAATTCTGGTGGGAAAACCTGCCGCAGCTCGTAAAACATCTCATCCGGATAAAACCGCTGCCTTATTTAAACGCGCAATGGGTAGTCATACCCTCTGGCATTTAGGTGAAGAGTCGTTTAATGCGCCGGAATTATCTTCGCTGGTTTTACGCTCGCTGAAAGAAGATGCGGAAGACTACCTTCAGCAGCCAATCAAGGATGTCGTGATCTCGGTTCCGGCTTATTTCAGCGATGAGCAGCGTAAGCATACACGCCTTGCCGCTGAGCTTGCGGGGTTAAACGCCGTGCGCTTGATCAATGAACCCACGGCGGCGGCAATGGCTTATGGCCTGCATACGCAGCAAAACAGCCGTTCGCTGGTTTTCGATCTGGGGGGCGGAACCTTCGATGTGACCGTTCTGGAATACGCTACGCCGATTATCGAAGTTCACGCCTCCGCCGGAGACAACTACCTCGGCGGCGAGGATTTCACGCATTTGCTGCTTGAGGAAGTGCTGAAACGCTGGAATCTCGACAAATCATTGCTGACGGAGAATGACCTTGCTGCGCTATATACGTGCGTTGAAACAGCAAAATGTGCCAGCGACACCCCGCTGCGCGTGAACTGGCTTTATCAGGAACGCGCTCTGGAAAGCTCGTTTTATGACGATGAGCTTGAATCGCTGTGGCTGCCTCTGCTTAACCGACTGCGTACGCCAATTGAACAGGCGCTGCGCGATTCCCGACTCAAACCGGAGCAAATTGACAGCCTGGTGCTGGTCGGTGGTGCGTCGCAGATGCCATTGGTTCAACGCATTGCGGTACGCTTATTCGGTAAATTACCTTATCAAAGTTACGATCCCAGCACCATCGTGGCGCTTGGCGCCGCAACTCAGGCGGCTTGTCGCCTGCGCCATGAAGACGTTGAAGAGGTGATCCTCACGGATATCTGCCCTTACTCGCTGGGGGTTGAGGTAAACCAACGGGGCGTATCGGGCGTCTTTTCCCCCATAATTGAACGCAACACCACCGTTCCGGTGTCAAAAGTAGAAACGTACTCCACCATGCACCCGGAGCAGGATTCTATTTGCGTCAGAGTGTACCAGGGCGAAAGCCACAAGGTGAAAAATAATATTCTGATCGATTCTTTCGACGTCACGCTAAAACCAAACGGGCATATTCAGGCCATTGATATCCGCTTTAGCTACGATATTAACGGCCTGCTGGAAGTCGACGTGCTGCTGGAGGATGGCAAGAGTGAATCCCGGGTCATCAGCCACAATGCGGCCTCGCTCACGCCGGAGCAAATTGAAGCCAGCCGCGAGCGGCTGCTAGCGCTGAAAATTTATCCGCGTGATTTGTTGGTTAACCGGACGTTCAAAGCGCAGTTGGAGGAACAGTGGTCACGCGCATTGGGCGAGGAGCGCGAAACGCTCGGCACGATTATTACCGATTTCGATGCCGCGCTGCTGTCTAATGATATCCAGCGCGTTGACGACGTGCGCCGCCGCGCCTGCGAATATTTGGGGATTGAAGAACCGGAAGCGCGATAGCCGCGCCCCCGCACTCCCTAAAAGAAATGAAAAAAACGATTTAAGGCGCAGACGATTAGCGCAATCAAGCCGACAATCTTGATGATTTTCATCGCCCCGCCAGATGCCGCCTGGCGGGGTGGTGTTTCCACTTTCAGTTCAGAAAGCAACTTTTTCGCTTCGCGCGGCGGTGCTTCCACTTTAAGTTCAGAAGACAACTTTTTCGCTGCTTTGTCTGCCGCCTGTTTAAGCTCCTCCGCAAGCTCCTTTTTGTCGCGAATATCGCCAGGCTTCATGTCGATTCTTGACAGCAGCATTTGCGTGATCGGCGTCTCCAGTGGACCGGACTGCCCCTCCTCCAGCCGGATCAGTAGGCGAAAAAAGGGCTTGTTTTTGGGAAATGCTTCCAGTACAACCTGTTCCGCCGTCCGGTACAGATCCAACAGCGGCGTTTCGGGTTCACCTTTGGTACTCAGCCGCGAATCTGCCCATGCCATCGCTTTTCGTTTATACAACAGCGACTCAACAAACGAGCGCCCCAGCGGCGACAGCGTGCCGCTGTGCATAATATCGGCCCACAGTAAACGCGTGCGCGCGCTTTTACCGGGAACATATTCTGCATCTGCCATACAGCGCGCCTCAACCGCCATCACCACCAGCGGGAAATAATCGGGGTGGCGCTGACGACACCAGCTCAGCAGCAGGTCGTCTGCCTGCGTGGAGGGATAGCGTTGCCAGAACGCATAAAGATCCCCCCACAGACTTTCCCCCTCGCCGCAGAGCAAACGCTGCTTGCAAAGGTAATAATGCGCGTCTTCGCTATCCTGCTTCGCAGCCTGCCAGCAACGGGCAACATCAACCAGCTCGGTCATTCCCCACTGCTGCGCGCTGAACCAGCACAAGAGTTTACGATGCAGCTGTTGATCATCGGGGATCACCCAGGCACCATGCACCTGTAGCGCCTCGCCAAAATGTTCGGGATACAAACGCCAGATATGGGCAAGCTCGAAGAAATAGGCAAAAGTTTGATCCTGAACCGCAACGGGCAGCTCAGTCATACTCAGCAAATCAAAAACATCGCCTTGTTGTATCGTATCGAGAAAATCCTCTATCTCCTCAGCGCGAGCCTCGTCATCCACATCCTGCGGTTGCCAGTTCAGACGTTGCGCCAGCAACGATAGGCAAGACAAAGAAATAGTCTCCGTTTCCATGGCGATATCGCACAGCGACCAGCGCAGTTTATCCACTTCATCCATTGAGTACTGATTCAATTGCTGAATAAATTTCAGCCAGGACGAGGGCTTAAAACGTTCGACCTCCGAAGCCAATAGCGCTCTTAACGCCGTCACCCTTTCATGCTCTTCGCCAGCATCCTCTGTTACAGCCTCCTCAATCGGCGACTGCGTCCAACGCTGTGCCTCTTCATACGCCTGACGCAGTTGTTTAAACCCTTGCGGATCGCTTTCAGGATGAAACGACGGTAGCAGTGCAAGATAGGCCTGGCGAATATGTTCCAGATCCGTAGTTGGCTCAATACCCAACGTTTCCCAGCAGGTATTCATAAATCGCTCACTCCTTTAAGCGTTTCTGGGCATGCTGGCTGTTCGGTGAGCGGACGCCACGGTAACTGCGCATAGTAACTCTCCGTTGTGGAAACCAGTTCACCAAACATTCGCGCACCGGAACGGTCATAATTTAATCGGATGAAATATTCCTTCATGCCGTCGCCATCGGCTTGCCAGTACAGTCGTCCCAGCGAATATCCGGCAAAATATTCTATCCAACTGTGATAAAAATAGTGCGCTCGCTCATAGACTCGCGATTGCAGCCACAGGCTCTCCTCCTCCGTCAGCCATTGATTCAACACGCCCATCCGGCATAAAAACCCCATCCGCACATAGTCCCAGGCTTTTACGCCGCCACGACCACAGCACAGGGCGGTTTCGGCGACAAATCGCGCATAGATCTGACCTTGCTCACTAAGCTGCGCGGTGAATTCACACCATTGACGAGGAGATAACGTAAACCAGCGGGAGTAAAGAATCGTCAATTCTGTTGCATGACCACCGTCCGTCATTTGATAGATGGTTTGAATAAGCTCCTCACGGTCATTAATTCCCCATGAGTCGGAGAGATTAAAGTGTGTCTTTCCGGTATACATTACCGGGGAGAAGTGCGAAGGTTTAGCGCCAATGGCACGGCTATTTAACACCTCCATCGGCGTGGAAAGCGCAAAAAGTAAATACTGTTCATCCTTATCCATAATCGTTATCCCTAATGCATAAACCGAATCAATAAATGGCAGATAGCGCCAACGAAGAAAATGATTTGAATAATCTGCCAGAGACCAAAACTGCCGCCGGATTCCCCCACATTCGGCGTTGCCACCATCGTCACCGTTGCATTATCCCCCGCCTCATGCCGCGCTGAGATCGCAGCGGCCTGTACCAGCAGACTACGAATAATTAGCGCTTCCAGCGGAGAAATCGTCGGCGCATCAAGCTGCGTTATCAGCCGCTGCAATAACGCCTCATCAGGCTCCTCGGCACTCGCCAGTCGTTCCGCCACCAGGTACAGCGGCCAGCACGGGTGCTGGCTGTGCTCTTCGCTAATAGCCGCCTCGCCGAACTTCAGCCGGCGCACGATAAAGCTTTCGCCGAGCGGCGATAATACGCCGCGCCCATCATGCAGCGCCTCGGCCCATAGCGCGCAGGTGCGCGCGCTGGATCCGGGGATATACAGCAGCGGTTCGCCATCGATATCGACCTGCTCACGCGCCTCAACCGCCATCACCAGCAGCGGAAAATAGTCAGGGCGATGCTGACGACACCAGCGCAGCAGCAGAGCGTCAAGCTGGGTGGAAGGATGCTCCCGCCACTGTGCGCAAAGCTCCGGCAACAGGCTGTCGCCCTCGCCGCAAAATACGCGCTGGGCTAAGTGGTAATAGCCTGGCGTTGCGTTATCGGGTTCGGCTTCCTGCCACGTCTGGGCAATGGGCAGCAGCTCCGCAACGCCCAGATGCAGGCTGCTGAACCAACGTAACAGGCGTCGGTGAAAGCGCAGATCGCCCGGGATAATCCACGGACCGTGCTGCGCCATTAGCTTCATGAAATAGCGCGGTTTAACGAAGAATGTTGACTCCAGCGCCTCGTACAACACAATGGTCTGGTTCTGTGCCGCCATCGGCAAATGCAGCAGTTGCGAATAATCAAACAGGTCGCCACGGCGGATTTCAAACAAAAGATCCTCCACCTCCTCGGCATCGACATCTCGATTATCACTCCCCTGTTCCCAGGCCAGGCGATCTGACAACAGTTTCAGACACGAGTACGAAATGGGAGAGGTCTGCATCGCAATAGCGCACAGCCACCAGCGCGCTTTTTCTACCTGTGAAATAGATAATTTGTTGATCTGCTGAATAAATTCCTGCCATGCCTGCGGCTGAAAGCGTCGTTCTTCATCCGCCAGCAAATCGCGGAAAATCTCCCGTAGAGAATTAACCCACGGGGTATCGGGATCCTCTTCAACCGCTGCTATGGCGGGAGATTTCGTCTCCTGCAATGCGTTGTCATAAGCTTCTCGCAATTGCTTAAAACCCTGCGGATCGGTTTCCGGGTGAAATGACGGCAGCAGCGCCAGATAAGCCTGACGAATGGCGTCGGTATCCGTGGTGGCCTCAATGCCAAGGACTTGCCAACAGGTTTTCATAGATCGCTCACCTCCTGAAGCGTGTCCGGGCATTCAGGGTAATGGGGCAGGTAGCGCCACGGCAGCGTGGCGTAAAAACTGTCCTTCCCGGCGATCAGCTTATTCATCATACGTCGCCCTGCGTCATCAAACTCCTTACGGGCGAATGTCTCGCGTAGCAGCGGTAGGTTATCGCAATTCCGTAACTGCCAGTACAAACGCCCGGTGTAATAAGCGCTGAAGTACGGCAACCAGCCGGAATAATAGCTGAGCGCGCGAAGCTGTATCCGCGACTGCAGCCACAGGCTCTCCTCTTCCGTCAACCATTCATTGAGTACGCCCATGCGGCAGAGAAATCCCATCCGCACATAATCCCAGCTGCGAATACCACCTTCGCCGCAACACACGGCGGTATCAGCGACGAATCGGGCATAAATGCGATCTCCCTCGTCCAGCGTGTCGGTATACTCCTGCCACTCCTGCGGCGCATACCTAAACCAGAGGCGATATAGCCATTCCAGTTGCGTGGCATGACCGTCATCCGTCATGCGGGAAATGGTCTGAAGCAGCTCATCACGATTTTCAATACCCCACGAAGATTCAAGATCGAAACGTTTTACACCTAAATACATTTTCGGTGATGAATGTGAAGGTAAACAGTCCTCGTTCAACACTTCCATCGGCGAGGAAAGTGCAAAGAGTAAATATTGTGATTCTTTATCCATAATATAAATCACCAAATGTATTCACACCACAAATAAACATAAAATTGAAAAGTAAAATAGAATACAACAAACCAAAATCGCAATATATTAACAGCCTTAAAAAACGACGGGATAAATTAAAAAATGAATAACTTCATAACCAGCCATCCTTGTGACAATTTATCTTTAGCGCAACTAAGCGAACTGGCGCAACAGGGAAATAGAGATGCACAATATGTTTTAGGTCGCTTATATAGCGACAACCGTATAGATGGCAGTGAAGAAGATAAGCTCTCTTTTTACTGGCTACAGCAGGCGGCTGAACAAGGGCATTGCGAGGCGCAATATTGGCTCGGTTTACGATACAAAGACACTCCTACCGAAATGAAAGATAACACTCTGGCTTTATTCTGGTCAGAAAAAGCGGCCCTGCAAGGACACCGTCACGCTTTCAATACATTAGGCTGGGTCCAGGAAGGAAAGACCGGGATGGAATCAGACTATGCTCAGGCCGTCATCTGGTATCGCAAAGGGGCAGAACAGAGCCACTGTTATTATGCGCAAAATAATCTCGGCAGAATGTATGAAGCGGGTCTGGGCATCGAAAAAGATTATAACCGGGCGCTTTACTGGTATAAACAAGCGGCGTTACAGGGTAATGCCACCGGTCAGATGAATCTGGCCGATATGTATTGGGGCGGTCGCGGCACGACAAAAAACCTACGCCTGGCTACCCTATGGTATTTGAGAAGTGCGCTACAAGATAAAGCTCATTCCCAGTTCCAGCTTGGCTACGCGTATAACGAAGGGGAAGGCGTCAAGCAGGATTATCAGCAGGCAATGCACTGGTATCAACAAGCTGCGGCTCATGGAAATAGCAATGCTTGCGTTAATATCGGCTGGATGTACAAACAAGGACACGGTGTCGAGCGTGACGATGAAGAAGCGCTTAGCTGGTTTCATCGGGCGGCGGAAGCAGACAACGTTACCGCATGGTATAACCTTGGCTTTATGTACCGCGACGGGCGCGGTACCGCAGTGGATGTGAAGCAGGCGCTCTACTGGTTCCAGAAAGTGCAGCCCACGGGTGAATGGGACGTCGACGAAGAGATCCGCAAACTGGAAGCCCAACTGCACGCTTAACATGGCGGACGGTCCCCGTCCGCTCACGATAATAAACCTTACGGCTCAAACGGCCTGCGCTGGAACTGATCGTGCCCACACTTCGGGCAGCGCGGCAACACATCCGGCGTGTAAACCGCCAGATGATAGTGGCACTTCTCGCACACCAGATTCCCCAATCCCACCACTTCGCCACTGTGATACACGCCGTGGTGATTCAAATCCTGGAATACCTCGCGCCATTCCAGTTGGGTTTTGTCGGTAATATCCACCAGTTCCTGCCAGAGACTCTCCTTAATCACCCGCAGGAAAACGCTATCGGAGTCGTCTTCCTGGCTTTCACCGTAGCTCATCGCAAATTCTTCGAGATCGCGACGCACGGCGCGCAGCAGCTCGTCAATTTCACTGCGCGTTAACTCGCTGGTTTGCGCGACTTTCGCCCGCGCCTGGGCCACCAGCGCGTCGATATCGCGTTCGCCGTTACGCAAACGTTCGGTCAGCGTTGCGACCAGTTCACGGTAAATTTGAGCAACCTTGTTCATCGTTTCCTCTCCCAGCCAGTTAACCTCTTCTAATAATAGCCGTTATTTGTTAATCGCTTTGCCAGCTTCGCCACAGAGTTCAGAAATTACCCGCGCGGCTTTTCACCGCCTTAACGTGCGAAAGGCTGTTTTGACGTGCACGTTTGGGCTATGCTATGCGGATCTGAAATACCACATCTATTGGCTACATTTGTAGCTGTATTGAAAACAGGATCACTGGCTGCCATGCAAGAGCAATACCGCCCGGAAGAGATAGAATCGAAAGTCCAGCTTCACTGGGATGAGAAGCGCACATTTGAAGTTACCGAAGACGAGAGCAAAGAGAAGTATTACTGCCTGTCGATGCTTCCCTATCCTTCTGGTCGACTACACATGGGCCACGTCCGTAACTACACCATCGGCGACGTGATCGCTCGCTACCAGCGCATGCTGGGCAAAAACGTGCTGCAGCCCATCGGCTGGGATGCGTTCGGCCTGCCTGCTGAAGGTGCGGCGGTAAAAAACAATACCGCACCCGCGCCGTGGACGTACGACAATATCGCGTACATGAAGAACCAGCTCAAAATGCTGGGCTTCGGCTACGACTGGAGCCGCGAGCTGGCGACCTGTACCCCGGAATACTACCGCTGGGAGCAGAAGTTCTTCACCGAGCTGTATAAAAAAGGCCTGGTGTACAAGAAGACTTCTGCGGTCAACTGGTGCCCGAACGACCAGACCGTACTGGCGAACGAACAGGTTATCGACGGCTGCTGCTGGCGCTGTGACACCAAAGTTGAGCGTAAAGAGATCCCGCAGTGGTTTATCAAAATCACCGCCTACGCTGACGAGCTGCTGAACGATCTGGATAACCTGGATCACTGGCCTGACACCGTAAAAACGATGCAGCGTAACTGGATCGGCCGCTCTGAAGGCGTGGAAATCACCTTCGACGTGACCGGTTACGACAACACGCTGACCGTCTACACCACCCGTCCGGACACCTTCATGGGTGCAACCTACCTGGCGGTGGCTGCGGGTCATCCGCTGGCGCAGAAAGCGGCAGAGAATAACCCAACGCTGGCGGCTTTCATCGACGAATGCCGTAATACCAAAGTGGCCGAAGCCGATATGGCGACCATGGAGAAAAAAGGCGTCGACACCGGCTTTAAAGCGGTTCATCCGCTGACTGGTGAAGAGATCCCGGTTTGGGCGGCTAACTTCGTGCTGATGGAATACGGTACCGGCGCGGTCATGGCGGTTCCGGGTCACGATCAGCGCGATTACGAATTCGCGACCAAATACGGTCTGACCATCAAACCGGTTATTCTGGCCGCCGACGGCACCGCGCCGGATCTCTCCGAGCAGGCGCTGACCGAGAAAGGCGTGTTGTTTAACTCCGGCGAATTCGACGGTCTGGACTTTGAAGCGGGCTTCAATGCCATTGCTGACAAGCTGGCCGCGAAAGGCGTTGGCGAGCGTAAAGTGAACTACCGTCTGCGCGACTGGGGCGTTTCCCGTCAGCGTTACTGGGGCGCCCCCATCCCAATGGTGACCCTGGAAGACGGCACCGTGCTGCCGACCCCGGAAGATCAACTGCCGGTGATTCTGCCGGAAGACGTGGTCATGGACGGTATCACCAGCCCAATCAAAGCCGATCCCGAATGGGCGAAAACCACCGTTAACGGTATGCCTGCGCTGCGCGAAACCGACACCTTCGATACCTTTATGGAGTCTTCCTGGTACTACGCGCGCTATACCTGCCCGCAGTACAACGAAGGCATGCTGGATCCCGAAGCCGCAAACTACTGGCTGCCGGTTGATATCTACATTGGCGGTATTGAACACGCCATCATGCACCTGCTCTACTTCCGCTTCTTCCACAAGCTGATGCGCGACGCGGGCATGGTCAACTCTGACGAGCCGGCGAAACAGCTTCTGTGTCAGGGCATGGTGCTGGCCGATGCCTTCTACTACGTGGGCGACAATGGCGAACGTAACTGGGTATCTCCGGTTGATGCTATCGTTGAGCGCGACGAGAAAGGTCGTATCGTGAAAGCGAAGGACGCGGCAGGCCATGAACTGGTGTACACCGGCATGAGCAAAATGTCGAAGTCCAAAAACAACGGTATCGACCCGCAGGTGATGGTTGAGCGCTACGGCGCAGACACCGTGCGTCTGTTTATGATGTTCGCTTCCCCGGCTGATATGACCCTGGAATGGCAGGAGTCCGGCGTTGAAGGCGCGAACCGCTTCCTGAAGCGCGTATGGAAACTGGTTTACGAGCACACCGCGCGCGGCCCGGTAGCGGCACTGAACGTCGAAGCGCTGAGCGAAGATCAGCAGGCGCTGCGTCGCGACGTCCATAAAACCATTGCCAAAGTGACCGATGATATCGGCCGCCGTCAGACCTTCAACACCGCAATTGCAGCGATCATGGAGCTGATGAACAAACTGGCGAAAGCGCCGCAGGAAGACGAACAAGACCGCGCGCTGCTGCAGGAAGCGCTGCAGGCCGTCGTGCGTATGCTTAACCCGTTCACCCCGCACGTGTGCTTTACCCTGTGGCAGGAACTGGGCGGCGAAGGCGATATCGATAACGCGCCGTGGCCGGTGGCCGACGAGAAAGCGATGGTGGAAAACACCACGCTGGTCGTTGTGCAGGTTAACGGTAAAGTGCGCGGGAAAATCACCGTTGCGGTCGATGCGACCGAAGAACAGGTGCGTGAACGCGCAGGCCAGGAACATCTGGTCGCGAAATACCTTGAGGGCGTAACCGTACGTAAAGTCATCTACGTACCGGGCAAACTGCTTAACCTGGTCGTAGGCTAAGCGCGGGAGGAAGCGTGCGATATCTGACAACATTGTTGTTATCTTTGGCGGTGCTGGTCACCGCCGGATGCGGCTGGCATCTGCGTAGTACCACGCAGGTGCCGGACGAAATGAAAACATTGATCCTTCAGTCCAGCGATCCAAACGGTCCGCTGAGCCGCGCGGTGCGCGATCAACTGAGAAGCAATGACATTACGGTGCTTGATCAGAGCACGCTTCGTCAGGATGTGCCATCGCTGCGCCTGGGTTCGGTTAACCTTTCCCAGGATACCGCGTCGGTATTCCAGAATGGTCAAACGGCAGAATACCAGATGGTCATGACGGTCAACGCTTCGGTGTTGATCCCGGGTCAGGATATCTTCCCGATCTCCACCAAGGTCTACCGTTCGTTCTTTGACAACCCGCAACAGGCGCTGGCAAAAGACAACGAACAGAACCTGATCGTGAAAGAGATGTACCAGAAAGCTGCCGAACAGCTGATTCGTAAGCTGCCAAGCGTGCATATTGCTGATGTGAAAGAGAGCAAAGCGGATGCGGCGTCCGCATCCAATAACGGCTCTCGCGTCTCTACCACTCTGGGTAACTGATGATTCGGTTGTACCCAGAACAACTCCGCGCGCAGCTCTCTGAAGGGCTGCGCGCGGCGTATCTCCTGCTCGGTAATGACCCCCTTTTCCTTCAGGAAAGCCAGGATGCGATAAAGCATGCTGCCGTCAGCGAGGGTTTTATCGAGCACCATACCATGACGCTGGATGCCAGCACCGACTGGAACGAGATCTTCTCTTTGTGCCAGGCGATGAGTCTGTTTGCCAGCCGTCAAACCCTGCTCCTGCTGCTGCCGGAAAACGGCCCAAACGCCGCCATCAATGAACAGCTGGCCACGCTGGTAGGTCTGCTGCACGACGATCTATTGCTGATCGTACGTGGCAACAAACTGACCAAATCGCAGGAGAATGCCGCCTGGATTCAGGCGCTGGCCAACCGCGCTGTGCAAATTAGCTGCCAGACGCCGGAGCCCAGCCAACTGCCCCGCTGGCTAGCCAACCGCGCCAAACAGAACAACCTCCAGTTGGATGAACCTGCCAGCCAGCTGCTGTGCTACTGCTATGAAGGCAACCTGCTGGCGCTTGCGCAGGCGCTGGAGCGCCTGTCGCTGCTGTGGCCGGACGGCAAACTCACGCTGCCGCGCGTAGAGCAAGCGGTCAATGATGCCGCGCACTTTACGCCGTTCCACTGGGTGGATGCCCTGCTGGCCGGGAAGAGCAAACGCGCACTGCATATTCTGCAGCAACTGCGGCTTGAAGGCAGCGAGCCGGTGATCCTGCTACGCACGGTACAGCGCGAGCTGCTGCTGCTGGTGACCTTAAAGCGCCAGAGCGCGCACACGTCGCTGCGTTCGCTGTTTGATAAACACCGGGTCTGGCAAAACCGCCGGGCGATGGTTGGTGAGGCGGTCAATCGTCTGAGCGGTTCGCAGTTGCGCCAGGCGGTGACCCTGCTCAGCCGCGCGGAGCTCACCTTAAAACAGGATTACGGTCAGTCCATCTGGGCTGAGCTGGAAAGTTTGTCGCTACTGCTTTGTCATAAAGCGCTAGCCGACGTATTTATCGATGGATGATATGGCAAAACTACAGGCGCTTTTCGGCGGGACATTCGATCCCATCCATTACGGTCACCTGAAGCCGGTTGAGATTCTGGCCAACCAGATTGGTCTGTCCAGGGTCATCATTATGCCCAATAACGTACCACCGCATCGTCCGCAGCCTGAGGCCACCAGTGACCAGCGCAAACTCATGGTTGAGCTGGCGATTGCCGATAAACCGCTGTTTGTGCTCGACGAACGCGAGCTGCGCCGCGATACGCCCTCCTTTACGGCGGACACGCTCCAGGAGTGGCGCGCGGAACAGGGGCCGGATCGGCCGCTGGCCTTTATTATTGGCCAGGATTCACTGCTCACGTTCCCCAGTTGGCATCGCTACGAAACGATTCTCGACAACGCCCACCTGCTGGTAACCCGCCGTCCGGGTTACCCGCTGACCATGCAGCACGAAGAGCATCAGCACTGGCTGGACAAGCACCTCACCAGCAATATTGAAGAGTTGCACAACCAGCCTGCGGGGAAAATCTACCTTGCTGAAACGCCCTGGTTTGATGTCTCCGCCACGCTGATTCGCGAACGGCTGGAAAATGATGAACCTTGCGATGAGATGATGCCGGAAGCGGTGCTCACCTACATCATGCAACAGGGGTTGTACCACCACGGCGCATAGAGGAAGCAGCATGAAACTCTGGTTAGTCCGCCACGGCGAAACCGAAGCCAACGTAGCGGGCCTGTACAGCGGCCATACGCCAACGCCGCTCACGGCCAAAGGCCAACGGCAGGCGCAGCGCCTTGGTGAGATGCTGCAGCAGGTTCCCTTCGATCATGTGATGTGCAGCGAGCTTGAACGCACGCAGCATACTGCGCGGCTGCTGCTGGGCGAACGTGACATTCCGCTAACCTCAAACCCGCTGCTCAACGAAATGTTTTTCGGTGACTGGGAAATGCGCCATCACCGCGACCTGCAGGTTGAAGATAAAGAGAACTACGCGGCCTGGTGCGCAGATTGGCAGCACGTCGCGCCAACCAACGGTGAAGGTTTTCCCGACTTTTCTCGCCGCGTGGCCGACTTCGCCAGCGAACTGGCGCGCTACCCGTATCAAAATTTACTTGTCGTCAGCCATCAGGGCGTACTGAGTCTGTTAACGGCGCGGCTATTGGGCATGCCGACGGCCAGTATGTGGCATTTTCGCATCGACCACGGCGCGTGGAGCATCATTGATTTTACGCCAGAATTTACCACGCTCAGGGTGCTCAACAGCCGAGCGATTTGGCTACCGGATGAGTAATAAAACCGATTTCTGCCTCCGGGCAGAGCCAACCCATTGACACTAATTATTAGACTGTTATTCTCCGCAGCCTGAATCATCCCCCTCCAGCATTTGTAGACAGAGATTGTTTTACAAAAATGGCGATGCAATCGACATAAAGGAATGGGATGATAGCCCGCCTGAAAGGCCGTTTGGTGATTTATTATCCCGACAATATTTTCAGTTCGGGTATACTGTCAGGCTGTTTTATATCGTTTATCTTCACACCCCAGGGGGAACACTTGCAGGGTAAAGCACTCCAGGATTTTGTAATCGACAAAATTGATGATTTAAAAGGTCAGGATATCGTCACCATCGATGTTCAGGGTAAATCCAGCATCACCGATTGCATGGTTATCTGCACCGGTACCTCCAGCCGTCACGTTATGTCTATCGCCGATCATGTGGTTCAGGAGTCCCGCGCTGCCGGTCTGCTGCCGCTGGGCGTTGAAGGCGAAAGCGTTGCCGACTGGATTGTCGTTGATTTAGGCGATGTCATTGTCCACGTCATGCAGGAAGAAAGCCGTCGCCTGTATGAGCTGGAAAAGCTCTGGGGTTAAGTTGTGAAGCTGCAGTTGGTCGCCGTCGGCACCAAAATGCCGGATTGGGTACAAACCGGTTTTACCGAATACCTTCGCCGTTTTCCGAAAGATATGCCGTTCGAACTGGTGGAAATTCCTGCCGGTAAGCGCGGTAAAAACGCGGATATCAAGCGTATTCTGGATAAAGAAGGCGAGATGATGCTCGCCGCCGCAGGAAAAAACCGCATCGTCACGCTGGATATCCCCGGGAAACCCTGGGATACGCCGCAGCTTGCCCGTGAACTGGAACGCTGGAAGGGCGATGGCCGTGATGTCAGCCTGTTAATCGGCGGGCCGGAAGGACTTTCTCCGGCATGCAAGGCCGCAGCAGAACAAAGTTGGTCGCTCTCCACATTAACGCTCCCTCACCCGCTAGTGCGCGTGCTGGTCGCCGAAAGCCTCTATCGAGCGTGGAGCATTACCACCAACCACCCTTACCACCGCGAGTAATGAGACCTAGGTAGATTAAGCAGCGAATGAAACTACAGAATTCTTTTCGCGACTATACGGCAGAGTCCGCGCTTTTTGTGCGCCGGGCGGTGGTCGCTTTTTTGGGAATTTTGCTGCTTACCGGCGTGCTGATTGCCAACCTCTACAATTTACAGATCGTTCGCTTCACCGACTATCAGACGCGCTCTAATGAGAACCGCATTAAGCTGGTGCCCATCGCGCCAAGCCGCGGCATTATTTACGACCGCAACGGCACCCCGCTGGCGCTGAACCGTACCATCTATCAGTTGGAAATCATGCCGGAGAAAGTCGATAGCGTTCAACAGACTATCGATGGTCTGCGCGACGTGGTCGACCTGAGCGATGACGATATCGCCGCCTTTAAAAAAGAGCGTGCCCGTTCTCATCGTTTTACCTCTATTCCGCTTAAAACCAACCTCACGGAAGTGCAGGTGGCGCGCTTTGCCGTCAACCAGTACCGTTTCCCGGGCGTTGAGGTCAAGGGCTATAAGCGCCGCTTCTATCCTTACGGTTCCGCCCTGACCCACGTGATCGGCTATGTTTCCAAAATTAACGATAAAGACGTCGATCGCCTGGATAAAGACGGCAAGCTAGCTAACTACGCCGCGACCCACGATATCGGTAAGCTGGGTATTGAGCGCTATTACGAAGATATGCTGCACGGGCAAACCGGCTACGAAGAGGTTGAAGTCAACAACCGCGGCCGCGTGATTCGCCAGCTTAAAGAAGTACCACCGCAGGCCGGGCATGATATTTACCTGACGCTCGATCTCAAACTCCAGCAGTATATTGAAACGCTGCTGGCGGGCAGTCGTGCCGCCGTGGTGGTTACCGATCCACGCACCGGCAGCATTCTGGCGCTGGTTTCCACGCCGAGCTACGACCCGAACCTGTTCGTCGACGGCATCTCCAGCAAAGATTACAGCGGCCTGTTAAACGACCCAAACACGCCGCTGGTTAACCGCGCCACCCAGGGGGTTTACCCTCCGGCCTCCACGGTGAAACCGTATGTCGCGGTCTCCGCCATGAGTGTGGGCGTGATTAACCGCAACACCAGCCTGTTTGACCCTGGGTGGTGGCAGTTACCGGGCTCAGAAAAACGCTATCGTGACTGGAAAAAATGGGGCCACGGCCACCTGAACGTCACCAAGGCGCTGGAAGAGTCGGCGGATACCTTCTTCTACCAGGTCGCCTATGATATGGGTATTGACCGTCTGTCAGAGTGGATGAGCAAGTTTGGCTACGGCGATTATACCGGCATTGACCTTGCTGAAGAGCGCTCCGGCAACATGCCAACCCGTGAATGGAAGCTAAAACGCTTTAAAAAGCCCTGGTATCAGGGGGATACCATTCCTGTCGGGATCGGCCAGGGTTACTGGACAGCGACGCCTATCCAGATGAGCAAAGCGCTGATGATCCTGATTAACGATGGCATCATCAAAACGCCTCATCTGCTGGCCAGCACCGTCGAAGAAGGCAAAAAAGTACCGTGGACGCAGCCGCAAGAGCCGCCAATTGGTGATATTCACTCCGGCTTCTGGGAAATTGCTAAAGACGGGATGTACGGCGTTGCCAACCGTCCAAACGGCACCGCGCACAAATACTTCGCCGGTGCGCCGTATAAAATCGCGGCGAAATCCGGTACGGCGCAGGTCTTTGGCCTGAAGGCCAACGAAACCTATAATGCGCACCGTATCGCAGAACGTCTGCGTGACCATAAATTAATGACCGCTTTTGCGCCGTATAACGATCCTCAGGTCGCCGTGGCGATTATCCTGGAGAACGGCGGTGCGGGCCCGGCTGTCGGTACCATCATGCGTCAGATTCTTGACCACATTATGCTGGGCGACAACAACACCGAATTACCGACCGAGAACCCTGCTGTGGCCGCGTCGGAGGACCAATAATCATGACGGATAATCCGAACAAAAAATCGTTCTGGGATAAAATCCATATCGACCCCGCCATGCTGCTGATTTTGCTGGCGCTGCTGACCTACAGCGCGCTGGTTATCTGGAGCGCCAGCGGCCAGGATATGGGGATGACGGAGCGTAAAATCGGCCAGATCGCCATGGGCCTGGTTATCATGGTGGTGATGGCGCAGATTCCGCCGCGCGTCTACGAAGGCTGGGCGCCCTGGCTGTATATCATCTGTATCATTTTGCTGGTGGCGGTTGACGCCTTCGGCGCCATCTCTAAAGGCGCACAGCGCTGGCTGGATCTCGGGATTGTGCGTTTCCAGCCGTCCGAAATTGCCAAAATCGCCGTTCCGTTGATGGTCGCCCGTTTTATTAACCGCGACGTCTGCCCGCCGACGCTGAAAAACACCGGCATCGCGCTGGTGCTGATTTTCATGCCGACGCTGCTGGTTGCGGCACAGCCCGACCTTGGCACCTCCATTCTGGTCGCGCTTTCTGGCCTGTTTGTGCTGTTCCTCGCGGGCCTGAGCTGGCGTTTGATTCTGGTCGCCGTGGTGCTGGTCGCTTGCTTTATCCCGATACTCTGGTTCTTCCTGATGCACGACTATCAGCGGCAGCGCGTGATGATGCTGATGGATCCGGAATCAGACCCGCTGGGCGCGGGCTACCACATTATTCAATCCAAAATCGCCATCGGCTCCGGCGGCCTTCGCGGTAAAGGCTGGCTGCACGGTACGCAGTCACAGCTCGAGTTCCTGCCAGAGCGCCATACCGACTTTATCTTTGCCGTACTGGCGGAAGAGCTAGGGCTTATCGGCATTCTGATTCTGTTGGCGCTGTACGTGCTGCTGATTATGCGCGGCCTGTGGATTGCCGCCCAGGCGCAAACCACCTTTGGCCGCGTGATGGCCGGTGGTTTGATGCTGATTTTATTCGTTTATGTCTTCGTAAATATTGGTATGGTAAGTGGCATCTTACCGGTGGTTGGCGTACCGCTACCGCTGGTCAGCTACGGGGGTTCGGCCCTGATCGTACTGATGGCCGGGTTTGGTATCGTGATGTCGATACACACCCACAGGAAAATGTTGTCAAAAAGCGTCTAAGGGGTGCTCAATGCGTAAGCAATGGCTTGGGATCTGCATAGCGGCAGGGCTGCTGGCGGCTTGTTCGAGTGATGATGTTCAGCAACAAACCGTCTCCGCACCACAACCTGCGGTATGTAATGGTCCTACGGTGGAAATCAGCGGGGCCGATCCACGCTTTGAACCTCTGAACGCGACGGCGAATCAGGATTACGAACGCGACGGCAAGAAATACAAAATTGTCCAGGATCCATCTAACTTCAGCCAGTCTGGTTTGGCCGCCATCTATGATGCCGAACCGGGCAGCAACCTGACGGCCATCGGCGAAACCTTTGATCCGACGCAGCTCACCGCCGCGCACCCGACCCTTCCGGTGCCGAGCTATGCGCGAATTACCAACCTGGCGAATGGCCGGATGATCGTGGTACGCATTAACGATCGCGGGCCGTATGGTAACGATCGCGTCATTTCACTCTCCCGCGCGGCGGCCGATCGCCTGAACACCTCAAACAACACCAAAGTCCGCATCGATCCGATTATCGTCGCCCAGGATGGTTCACTCTCCGGCCCCGGTATGGCTTGTACAACGGTGGCAAAACAGACCTATGCGCTGCCGAGCCGCCCTGACCTGAGCGGCGGCATGGGCAGCGTTTCCTCCGCCCCGCAGGCCGCTGCGCCGCAGGGCGACGTACGCGCGATCAGTAACGATACGCTAACCGCTGCCGACAGCGGCGAAGGTGCTCCGGTCAAAAGCGGCGGTTTCCTCGGCGCCCCTACACCGTTAAATAGCGGCGTACTTGAAGAATCAGCGCCAGCGGCCACTGCCGCTCCGGCGACAGCACCGGTCACCGCACCGACCAGCGCGGCGCCTGCCGCGACTGCGGCTGTTGCCGCGCCGGCTGCGGCTGCCACCGGGGATTATGTGGTTCAGGTTGGCGCCGTCAGCGACCAGGCCCGCGCACAGCAGTATCAACAGCGTCTGAGCCAACAGTTCTCCGTACCGGGCCGCGTGACGCAAAACGGCGCGGTCTGGCGTATTCAGCTTGGCCCGTTCGCCAGTAAAGGCGAAGCCAGCACCTTACAGGGGCGTTTGCAGAACGAAGCACAGCTGCAATCGTTTATTACACACGCCAACTAAAGCACTCGGAGGTGTCCGAATCTTCGTATATGTAAAAGTCATTAACAAAGTCATATACGATGTCGGATGCCTGCCCGCGGGGCATTTGCTATAGTAAGGCACTTTTTTAACTCCATCACGGATGTCGTTGTTCTGACCATGAAGACCTCTTTTCTCGCTCGCTTACTCCTTCCGGCGCTCTCTGTCGCAGCACTGACCTCCGCTGCCCACGCCGATGACCTGAACATCAAAACTATGATTCCAGGCGTTCCACAGATTGACGCCGAATCCTACATTCTTATTGATTACAACTCTGGCAAGGTTCTGGCAGAGCAGAACGCTGACTCCCGACGCGATCCGGCTAGCCTCACCAAAATGATGACCAGCTACGTCATCGGCCAGGCAATGAAAGCGGGCAAATTTAAAGAGACCGATCTGGTCACCGTCGGCAACGATGCCTGGGCTACCGGCAATCCGGTCTTCAAGGGCTCCTCCCTGATGTTCCTCAAGCCTGGCATGCAGGTACCGGTATCACAGCTGATTCGCGGGATTAACCTGCAGTCTGGTAACGATGCCTGCGTGGCGATGGCCGACTATGTCGCGGGTAGCCAGGATGCTTTCGTCGGCCTGATGAACAGCTACGTAAACGCGCTTGGCCTGAAAAATACCCACTTCCAGACCGTACACGGTCTGGATGCCGATGGTCAGTACAGTTCCGCACGCGATATGGCGATGATTGGCCAGGCGCTGATCCGCGACGTGCCGAACGAATACACCATCTATAAAGAAAAAGAGTTTACCTTTAACGGTATTCGTCAGCTCAACCGTAACGGTCTGCTGTGGGACAACAGCCTGAACGTTGACGGAATCAAAACCGGCCACACCGACAAAGCAGGCTACAACCTGGTCGCTTCCGCGACCGAAGGCCAGATGCGCCTTGTCTCCGCCGTCATGGGCGGCCGTACCTTCAAAGGTCGTGAAACCGAGAGCAAGAAACTGCTGACGTGGGGCTTCCGCTTCTTCGAAACGGTTAACCCGATTAAAGCCGGTAAAGAGTTCGCCTCTGAACCTGCCTGGTTTGGTGACACCGACCGCGCCTCGTTAGGCGTGGACAAAGACGTGTACCTGACCATTCCACGTGGCCGCATGAAAGACCTGAAGGCAAGCTACGTGCTGACCACCAGCGAGCTGCACGCGCCGCTGCAGAAAAACCAGGTCGTGGGTACCATCAACTTCCAGCTGGACGGTAAAACTATCGATCAGCGTCCGCTGGTGGTACTGCAGGAAATTCCTGAAGGCAACTTCTTTGGCAAAATCATTGATTACATTAAATTAATGTTCCATCACTGGTTTGGTTAAAAATCACCCACTTGAAAGTGTGATTTCCATCCCCATATACTATGCATAGCTAAAATAACTCCCGCTAACCATGCGGGAGTTATTCTTTTTTAACACTGGAGCTGACATGAAAACCAAACTGAACGAACTGCTTGAATTCCCTACACCGTTTACTTACAAAGTAATGGGTCTGGCGAAACCTGAGCTGGTTGACCTGGTGGTTGAAGTGGTACAGCGCCATGCGCCAGGTGACTACTCTCCGCAGATAAAACCGAGCAGCAAAGGCAATTACCACTCGGTGTCCATTACTATCAATGCTACCCACATTGAGCAGGTAGAGACGCTGTACGAAGAGCTGGGCAATATTGAAATTGTCCGTATGGTGCTGTAATCGCATCTCCGTTACCCGGCACTGCCGGGTAACGCCTCCCCCCTCCTCCCTGTGATATACTCTGCGTCCATCATTTCCCCTCTGTGGAGACGCTGTTTTGGATTTTAATACCCTCCTCATTCGTCAACTGGGCCTACAGCCTTACGAACCCATTTCTCAGGCGATGCATGACTTTACCGATAATCGCGATGAATCCACTCTGGACGAGATCTGGCTGGTGGAGCATCAACCGGTATTCACGCAGGGTCAGGCGGGTAAAGCAGAACACGTCCTGGTTCCCGGCGATATTCCGGTCATCCAGAGCGACCGCGGCGGCCAGGTAACCTACCACGGGCCGGGCCAGCAGGTGATGTACGTTCTGCTGAACCTGAAGCGCCGCAAGCTGGGGGTACGCGAACTGGTGACGCTGTTGGAGCAAACCGTCGTCAACACGTTAGCTGAGCTGGGTATTGAGGCACATCCGCGCGCCGATGCGCCGGGCGTCTATGTGGGCGAGAAAAAGATCTGCTCGCTGGGGCTGCGAATCCGTAAAGGCTGCTCTTTCCATGGACTGGCGCTGAATATCGCTATGGACTTATCCCCTTTCCTGCGCATTAACCCTTGTGGCTATGCCGGTATGGAGATGACCCAGGTTTCACAATGGGTGAGTGAAGCGAAGCCGGAAAATATATCCCCAACGCTTGTCAGACATTTTTTAGCGTTGCTAAACAATCCTCCGCACGAATATATCTCTGCTTAATATATTATACATCGCGACCCAATATTGCATTGGGTCGTTAACTCTCTCCATCGCACGCCTTTTATAACGCCGTCAAGTTTCTCTCTTCTTTCAGCGATTCATGTTCTGAAAATGAAGACTGGTTCTCATTTTTTTGCAAAATCACGACGACGATATACACTTAATAAAGCATTAGAATCATTAATACATTGACCCATAAAGAAAATTTCCATTTCCATCTTGCAGTAAGATGGACTCACCAATCATAATAATAATGAAATCATCAACTATCATTCATGGAGTGAATGAATATGGAGTGAGCAGTGTGGATTATAACAATAAGCCTGAAAATAAAATAAATATGAATGTCGATAATGATACGCCACAAATCTTTCGCACCCTGCGTAATATAGACCTGAACTTATTGACCATATTTGAAGCAGTCTATGTGCATAAAGGCATTGTCAATGCGGCGAAAATTCTGAACCTCACACCATCGGCCATTAGTCAATCAATCCAGAAACTTCGTCTCCTCTTTCCCGACCCCCTGTTCATTCGTAAAGGACAGGGCGTAACGCCAACAGCCTACGCGACCCACCTGCATGAATACATCAGCCAGGGGCTGGAGTCGATTCTGGGCGCACTGGACCTCGACGGCAGCTACGATAAGCAGCGGGTCATCACTATCGGTACGGCGGCATCCGTTGGCGCTATCGTAATGCCGGTTATCTATCAGGTAGTCAAAGAGACCTATCCGCAAGTGCTGCTGCGTAACGTTGCGGTGACCGACGCCAACACCCAGCTCAGCCAGTTCCAGACGGATTTGGTCATCGATAACCACGAACATAACAATCCGCGCACCTTGGGCCGTCATGCGCTATTTAGCGATAAACTGGTGCTGGTCTGTCGCAATGACCATCCGGCGCTTAACGAAGAGACCTCGGTTGATACGCTGATGCAGTATGAACACACGCTGCTCACGATGGATGGCGCGGGGCAAAACGATCAGTATAAACGCATTCGCGATATGCTCCCCGATCGTCAGGTCAGCGTAAGCAGTTACAACCTGTTCACCATCGCGTCACTGATAGCCTCAAGCAACCTGATTGGCATTATGCCGCAACGCTTCTACCATATCTTTAAGCAGTGCTGGCCGCTGTGCACCCTGGACTTTGCTCCCCTGCAGCAGGAACGGGTCGACTTTTCATTGCATTACAACAAACTCAGTTTGCGGGACCCGGTAATGCAAAACATTATCAACGTGATTCAGCAGGCATTCTGATTCTCCTGCCCGCCACTCCACCTTGCCGGCAAAAAAGCATTATTCAACAACTATTTTACAATTTGCCGGCCAGGCAGGCTGCTTTAAACCCCGTTTCAATGGTATACTGCGTGTCATTAATTCAAAAATAGTTGATAAATACAACATTCCCTTGAATTGAAACGCTTTCCCTCGATACTCGGAACTGGAACACGTACGCTATGAGTAAACCCATTGTGATGGAACGCGGTGTTAAGTACCGCGACGCCGATAAAATGGCCCTTATCCCGGTTAAAAACGTGGCAACAGAGCGCGAAGCGCTGCTGCGAAAACCGGAATGGATGAAAATTAAACTTCCGGCAGACTCTTCCCGTATCCAGGGTATCAAAGCGGCCATGCGTAAAAATGGTCTGCACTCCGTATGTGAAGAAGCTTCCTGTCCGAACCTGGCGGAATGTTTCAACCACGGTACCGCGACCTTTATGATTCTCGGTGCTATCTGTACCCGTCGCTGCCCGTTCTGCGACGTGGCCCACGGTCGCCCGGTCGCGCCTGATGCCAATGAACCGCAGAAACTGGCGCAGACCATTGCTGATATGGCGCTGCGTTATGTCGTCATCACCTCGGTGGATCGCGACGATCTGCGCGACGGCGGTGCTCAACACTTCGCCGACTGTATTTCCGCCATTCGCGAGAAAAGCCCGAGCATTAAGATTGAAACGCTGGTGCCCGACTTCCGTGGCCGTATGGACCGCGCCTTAGAGATCCTGACCGAGACGCCGCCGGACGTGTTTAACCACAACCTGGAAAACGTGCCGCGTATTTATCGTCAGGTTCGTCCAGGTGCCGACTACAACTGGTCGCTGAAGCTGCTGGAGCGTTTTAAAGAAGCGCACCCGGACATTCCTACCAAATCCGGCCTGATGGTTGGCCTCGGTGAAACCAATGCTGAAATCATCGAGGTTATGCGCGATCTACGCCGCCACGGCGTCACTATGCTGACGCTGGGCCAATACCTGCAGCCAAGCCGTCACCACCTGCCGGTACAGCGCTACGTTAGCCCGGACGAGTTTGAAGAAATGAAAGCCGAAGCGCTGGCGATGGGCTTTACCCACGCCGCTTGCGGCCCGTTCGTGCGTTCGTCCTACCATGCGGACCTTCAGGCTAAGGGCCTTGAAGTGAAGTAAGGCCACCGCCTGACGCAAAAAAGCCGCTCTCTTCCGATAGCGGCTTTTTTAATGCCCATCAGTGAAATATATTGTTTCAATGAAATACATTAAGAAACATGATTCCACAAAAAAGGCCTCAGCATCGTCATGCTGAAGCCCCTTCCGCAGGCCTTCTGGCCTGGGCATGGCACGCGCTGATCGGCACGCCATGTTAAACGCTGCCCTGCTTACTCTTTATGAGAGAGTTTTTCTGCCGGAGTCTCGTCTGCGCTTTTCTGCGCGGTGGTTTCATCATCATTCATGGCTTTCTTAAAGCCTTTGATCGCTGAACCCAGATCTCCACCCAGAGTCCGTAATTTCTTGGTACCAAACACCAGAATAATCAGTGCTGCCACTACCAGCAGTTTGGTAATACTAATCTCACCCATAGATACCTTCTTCTCAAAAACAGGCTGCAGAATGCGCCATATCACCGTAGTTTATTAACGGTCATCTGGCGCGTGCACACAATAGCAATCTGTAACAAGGTGAATCAAGCGTTGTTTAAAAAAACGTCACGTTAATTGCGGTAGCGCAAAACGTCGATTTTGCAGTACCGGAAGCTGCTGACGAATGCGAGTCAGATCGTCGCGCCGCAGGTCGGACATAATCAGCTGTGGCTCAATCGATGCGCCGGCCAGCGTAACGCCCAGCGGGTCAACTATCCGACTCTGGCCGATATTTCGCGTGCCGCACTCGCCGCTGGCAACTATATAACAGGTGGTATCCAACGCCCGCGCTGCCAGCAGCGTGGCCCAGTGGTGCTCTTTATGCGGCCCACGCACCCAGGCGGCAGGCAGTGCCAGAATCTCGGCCCCTTGAAGAGCAAGCGCCAACGCCATGTCCGGGAAACGCAGGTCATAGCAGGTCATTAACCCCACCTGAAAACCTGCCACCTCAATCAGCGGCGGCAACGCGTTCCCGGCATCCACTCTCTTCGACTCCTGTATCGCGAAAGCATCATACAGATGCAGCTTATGATAGTGGGCAATCACCTCACCGCCGCGCAGCGCCACCAGCGTGTTGCAGGCTCTCCCTTCCGTCGAGGGCGTGTGGATAGTCAATAGGGTCGTCAGCGTATCGCGAGAGCTTTGCGCTTTGAGATGCTGCATAAAACCGCCATCCAGCGGTTGCGCGGACTTCACCGACATATCAGGGTCGCTATCGCTGCGCGCCAGCAGGGCCTCTGGTAGCACCAATAAATCAGCGTGCTGTTCCGCCGCAGCCTGCATCAGCGATACAGCGGTTTGCGCATTCTCCCGCCACTCCGATGTGACGATAAACTGCCCCGCGGCAACTCGCATAGCCTCTCCTTAAGTTCTACCGATATATCAAGATGATGAATACTAATGAGTATATAGCCAGATTCGCCCGGCAGGGTTAAACTCGGATGATGTTTTGACAATGGCAGGAAATCCGCATGACGCAACTTTTGTTGGCCGTATTTATCGGTGGCGGCACCGGCAGCGTTGCCCGCTGGCTGCTCAGCCTTCGCTTTAATCCTTTGCACCATGCGCTGCCGATTGGAACGCTGGTGGCGAACCTGCTTGGCGCATTTATTATCGGCGCGGGTCTGGCCTGGTTTAATCGGCTACCGCAAATTGATCCGGTATGGAAAGTGTTAATCACCACCGGCTTCTGCGGTGGATTGACCACCTTCTCCACCTTTTCGGCTGAAGTGGTATTCCTTTTACAGGCGGGAAAGGTCAGTTGGGCGCTGCTGAACGTCGCAGTGAACCTGTTTGGCTCTTTCGCCATGACGGCATTGGCGTTCTGGCTGTTCAGCGCCAGCAGTCAGGGGTAGAAGAAAGATAAAAAAAACCCGCATTTAAGCGGGTTTTGAATTCTGACTGCTATTTTTCGCTTACAGAGCGATGACGTTAGCAGCAGAAGGGCCTTTGGCACCGTTAGTGATTTCGAACTCTACGCGCTGACCTTCAGCCAGAGTTTTGAAACCGTTGGTCTGGATTGCAGAGAAGTGTACGAATACGTCTTTGCTGCCATCTTCCGGAGTAATGAAACCGAATCCTTTGGACTCATTAAACCACTTAACGTTACCTTTAATCTTAGACATCAAAATTACCTTTATATGAAAAAACGACACTAATCTGTGTCAGTTAACAGTACAACAATTGTCGTGCGTTTTGTCCAGTCCAAGTTCGTTAAAAAGTGATAAATGTCGCTAACTTTTATTTGCAGGTTGACATTATCCCGCCCCTGGTTCCTGACCCCGTAATCAGAACTGGAAACGCAGCCAGGCAAAGTAGACATTACCATTGTTATAAGTGCCTGGAATGTAGGTCATCTGGAACGTGGCCGGCCCATAGCCAATAGAGGCCAGCGGCAGCACCACCGGCAGCGGAATGTAGTTCCAGTTATCGCGGGCGGTTACCCCAACGGTATAGCCCAGCCCAAGACGGAAGTTATCATCTGCCAGCGGACGCCAGGTTTTCTCCCAGCCGTAACCGCCGATAGGCTCCCATTTATTAAAGGAGTCTTTAAAAGCCATCAGATAAATGCCGTGCCAGTTACCTTTATCATCCCAGCGCGATACGCCGAACCCCGCCCCCCAGGGACGCTCATTGTACTCGTCGGTTTTTTCTTTATCATAGGCAAAACGCGCATGCCAGGTGATAGCCGGCACGTACAGATCGTAGTGCTGTGGCTCATCCCACGTCTGCACAATGTTATTGCTCAACGTGTTATAGCCATCTTTGATCGTTTCCGTAAAAGAGGCCTCGACAGGATACGCTGCACCATACAGCCCCACGAAAATCAGCGATAGCGAGAAAATTTTATTTAGTTTTAACACGATAGACTTGCCAATAAATTATCCATTAAGAATAGTCTAACAAGGATAAACTCAATAGCTGTGCAACGGTACCAATCGATAGTCGTTTTTTCACCGCCAAACAATAAATTAGAATATTCTTAGATACTCGTCAAATCAAAGCCATGCTTTTAATGCGAATAAATATCTTTTATAAGGTAAATTGTAAACATCTTTAGCGCACTCGGGAAAAACGATCTATGCTTTTAATATTAGCAAAATTAAAACTCGTATTATTCCACTAATATTCCTGATATTTTCTTACCAGATTATTTAAAGCCCAACGCGACGGAATTAATAACTTTAAATATTTCATCCTGAGTGATAAAAAGCATGCCCTTCAGCTCACTGGCGCAACCACCGTATCTTCCCCCATCCCTATACCTCTACCTTGTTGAAAAAACAACATTTCATTTACCTTTGTTGTTTATTATTCAACCAATCCACTATACTTACTGCTACGTCAATGTTCCGCTTTGTGAGTACATCGTGTAAATTGCATTATCATCATCTTTAATTAGTCTGTTTTTTGATTTTCATCAGCTAAATTTGCCGTTTTTTTCGGCACATTTCACCACTTACTTTTTGATGCTGTTCTGTATCAATTTTTATAACTGGGCGATAGGTGTTAATAATGTTAACGTTCTTTGAACTCCTGATTGGTGTTGTGGTTATCGTGGGCGTTGCCCGCTACATCATCAAAGGATATTCCGCAACGGGAGTCCTTTTTGTTGGTGGCCTGCTGCTGCTGATTGCCAGCGCATTGATGGGGCATAAGATTTTACCAGGCAACGCAACCAGCACCGGTTACTCTGCCACCGACATCGTTGAATATATTAAAATTCTGCTGATGAGCCGCGGCGGCGACCTCGGCATGATGATAATGATGCTCTGTGGCTTTGCGGCTTATATGACCCATATTGGCGCCAATGATATGGTCGTTAAGCTGGCATCAAAACCGCTGCAATATATCAACTCACCGTATTTACTGATGATTGCCGCTTATTTTGTGGCGTGCCTGATGTCGCTGGCCGTCTCTTCGGCAACCGGCCTTGGCGTATTGCTGATGGCGACGCTGTTCCCGGTGATGGTTAACGTTGGTATTAGCCGAGGCGCCGCGGCTGCTATTTGTGCCTCCCCGGCCGCTATTATTCTCTCCCCGACTTCCGGCGACGTCGTGCTGGCCGCCAAGGCCGCTGAAATGCCGTTAATCGATTTCGCTTTTAAAACCACGCTGCCGATCTCCATCGCCGCGATTATCGCGATGGCTATCGCCCATTTCTTCTGGCAGCGCTATCTGGACAAGAAAGAACACATCTCGCACGAGATGCTGGATGTCAGCGAAATTACCACCACGGCCCCAAGTTTCTATGCCATTCTGCCGTTCACGCCAATTATTGGCGTACTGATTTTCGACGGTAAATGGGGCCCGGAACTGCATATTATCGCCATTCTGGTGATTTGCATGCTGCTGGCCGCCGTGCTGGAATTCTGTCGTGGCTTTAACACCCAGAACGTATTTGCCGGCCTTGAAGTCGCCTATCGCGGGATGGCCGACGCCTTTGCTGGCGTGGTTATGCTGTTGGTTGCGGCCGGTGTTTTCGCGCAAGGCTTGAGTACTATCGGTTTTATCAATAGCCTGATCTCTATTGCGACCTCATTTGGATCCGCCAGCATTATCCTGATGTTGGTGCTGGTGGTGCTGACCATGCTGGCCGCGATGACCACCGGTTCCGGTAACGCGCCGTTCTACGCTTTCGTCGAGATGATTCCAAAACTGGCGCACTCTTCCGGCATTAACCCGGCATATCTCTCCATTCCGATGCTGCAGGCCTCCAACCTGGGTCGTACCATCTCCCCGGTCTCCGGCGTGGTAGTTGCGGTCGCCGGGATGGCAAAAATCTCGCCATTCGAAGTGGTCAAACGTACCTCGGTACCGGTTCTTGTCGGCCTGCTGGTGGTGATTATCGCCACGGAAATTCTGGTTCCCGGCGCCGCCGCGTAAACATTGATTGATGAAATAAATAAGGCGCCTGAGGGCGCCTTATTTTATTATGTAATAACGTCACTAAATGATTTAAAACGTGGAGTCAGGAAAATGCTAAGGAAGAATATTGTGTCAGGATGCGCGCTGTTGCTCTGCGCCGGCAGCCTACAGGCCGCCCCTCTCGCACCGACACAATATGGTGACTTCGATCGTTATGTGCTGGCTCTTTCCTGGCAAACCGGTTTTTGCCAGAGTCAGCACGACAGAAATCGCAAAGAACCACTGGAATGTCAGCAGCCAAAAGAAGCGGTCAACAAAGCCGACTACTTGACGGTTCACGGCCTATGGCCTGGCCTGCCGGCGTCGATCGCCTCACGCGGGGTCGATAATAATCGCTGGATGCGCTTCGGTTGCGCCACGCGCCCTATCCCCAATATGCCGGAAGCCAAAGCCAGCCGTAAATGCGCCGCCGAAGAGACCGGTCTGTCGTTGGAAGTGGCCAATAAGCTCAACCAGGTCATGCCTGGCAGCGGGGGAAAAAGCTGTCTTGAGCGCTATGAATACGCCAAACACGGCGTCTGTTTTGGCTTCGACCCTGATACCTACTTCAGTACGATGGTACGTCTGAATAGCGAAGTGAAGCAGAGCGCTATCGGCACCTTCCTCGCGGCCAACTACGGTAAAACCGTCACTCGCGCCAGCTTTGACAGCGCGGTGGCTTCGGCCTTCGGCAAAGAGAACGTGAAAGCCGTTAAGCTAACCTGTAACGGTAATCCGGCCTATCTGACAGAAATGCAAATTGCCATTAAATCGGCCAGCATCAACGACCCGCTCACCGCCGCTTCCCTGCTACCACAACCGCATCCCGGCAACTGCGGCAAACAGTTCGTGGTGGATCAAAACGGTTATTGATCCCAAGCCCCGCTCGCGGGGGCTGCGCATCGTTATTTCTGAATGAATGCCAGCAGATCGTCGTTGATCTGATGTTTGTGAGTCGTACAGATCCCGTGCGATCCGCCTTTATAAACCTTCAACTCCGCGTTCGGTAAGATTTCCGCTGCGACCTTGCCACAGGTTTCAAACGGCACAATCTGGTCGTCATCGCCGTGAATCACCAATGTCGGTACCGTTATCTTACGCAAATCTTCACGCAGATCGGTTTCTGAAAACGCTTTAACGCAGTCGTACAGCGCTTTGATAGAGCCTTGCAGACCTTGCTCAACAAATCCTTCACGTACCGCTTTTGACTCTTTTGCGCCCGCGCGATTATAGCCATAGAACGCCGCCGACAGCTCGTAAAAGAAGGCTCCGCGATCTTCCACCACGCCGTTGCGAATACCGTCGAACACTTCAAGCGGCACGCCGTTGGGGTTGAAATCCGTTTTCACCATAATCGGCGTCACCGCGCCAATCAGTACCGCTTTTGCCACTCGACTGGTTCCATGACGACCAATGTAGTGAGCCACTTCACCGCCGCCGGTAGAGTGCCCCACGTGCACCGCATCTTTTAGATTCAGATGCGAGGTCAGTTCCGCCAGGTCGTCGGCATACTGATCCATATTATGCCCGTCCCAGGGCTGTGCCGAACGCCCATGGCCTCGTCTATCGTGGGCGATGACTCGGTACCCTTTCGAACCCAGATACAGCATCTGATCCTCAAACGCATCAGACGTCAACGGCCAGCCGTGACTAAAAACAATCGGCTGTCCGCTCCCCCAATCTTTAAACCAGAGATAACTACCATCTTTCAGGGTCAGTTTATCGAAACCGCTCATACGATCTCCTGTGTTGGAAGGACGCTGCCAGGTGCAGCCTAAAAAGAATAATCCAGATTTATAAGTTGCGATGGATTTCGCATAAAATTCACAAAACAAAGAGTGTTGCCATCTGCGAATGTGCACTTCATCACTTCAAACCTGACGCCAGGATCAGTATGATGGGGTGAGATGAACCCTTGCCGCTGGCGGTGAGGGTTTTCTTTTGGATAATCGATAGACATGGAGTAAATAATGACCAGACCTGCCATCATTATTAATGAGTTCGATGCCGAGCGTATCGACCGCCTGCTTGAGCAACCTGCTTACGCAAATTCTCCGGTGGCGAGCGCGCTAAACGACGAACTGGATCGTGCCCAGATGTGTGCCCCTGAGGACATGCCGCACGACGTAGTCAGTATGAATAGCCAGGTCAGATTCCGCGATCTTACCACCGGTGAAGAACGCGTCCGCACGCTGGTCTTCCCGGCCCAGATGACCGATAGCAGTAGCCAGCTCTCGGTGATGGCCCCGGTTGGCGCGGCCCTGCTCGGCCTGCGTGCAGGCAGCACTATCCACTGGGAGTTACCGGGCGGCGCCTCAACCCACCTGGAAGTCCTCGAGCTGCTGTATCAGCCAGAAGCCGCCGGCGAATTTCATCGTTAATTCCGCGCGGTATTAAATTAAGAGGGTGCCTGGCATCCTCTTTCTGCCCTGTCTGACCAAACTTTACAACTCCCCTCTCTTCGATAAACTATTTTGCGAACTGAATGACATATTCAAAACGAATTATGTGTTTTGATTGTTCTACAAAGACAAGGAGGAGCCTATGTACAAAACAATCATTATGCCAGTTGATGTTTTTGAGATGGAGTTGAGTGACAAAGCGATTCGTCACGCGGAGTTTTTGGCCCAGCAGGATGGCATTATCCATCTGCTGCACGTGTTGCCCGCATCTGCCAGCTACACCATGAGCCGTTTTGCAGCCGATCTACGCCGGTTTGAGGAACATCTTCAGCAGGAAGCTGAAAGTCGCCTGACCACCATGGTCAGCCACTTCACGCTCGACCCTTCCCGCATCAAGCTACACGTTCGTCTGGGTAGCGTCCGCGATGCGGTAAATGAGCTGGCTGAAGAACTGGGCGCCGATATGGTGGTGATTGGTTCGCGTAACCCATCTATCAGTACGCACCTTCTCGGTTCCAACGCTTCCAGCGTGATTCGCCACGCACACATTCCGGTACTCGTTGTCCGCTGATCCCGGCGTAATCCGCAAAAAAAGGCCACCTTTCGGTGGCCTTTGACATTGCAGGCATTGTCTTCTTTTTTATGCAGTTTTGGTGCGAATCAGATAATCGAACGCGCTCAGTGACGCTTTCGCACCTTCGCCAGCGGCGATAATAATCTGTTTGTAAGGCACGGTAGTACAGTCACCCGCGGCGAATACGCCTTTAACGTTGGTCTCGCATTTCGCATCGATGATGATTTCGCCCATCCGGTTACGCTCAACCGCGCCCTCTAGCCAGGTGGTATTTGGCAGCAGACCAATCTGCACGAAGATCCCGGCCAGCGCCACGTGGTGCTCATCGCCGCTCACGCGGTCACGATACTGCAGGCCGGTGACTTTGGTGCCGTCGCCTTTCACTTCGGTGGTTTGCGCATTCAGGATGATGTCCACGTTCTTCAGGCTACGTACTTTATCCTGCAGTACCTGGTCCGCTTTCATTTCTGGAGCAAACTCCAACAGAGTGACGTGTTCAACCACGCCCGCCAGGTCGATTGCGGCTTCTACGCCGGAGTTGCCGCCGCCGATCACCGCCACGCGTTTGCCCTTAAACAGCGGGCCGTCGCAGTGCGGGCAATAGGTTACGCCCTTGGTACGATACTGATCTTCACCCGGTACGTTCATGTTACGCCACTTAGCGCCGGTCGCGATAATAATGCTACGCGCTTTCAGCACCGCGCCGGAGGCGGTTTCGATCTGATGCAGGCCGCCTTCAACGGAGGCAGGCACCAGCTTAGCCGCGCTCTGGGAGTCAATCACGTCTACATCATATTCGCTCACGTGCGCCTTCAGCGCGCCCGCCAGCTTCTGACCTTCGGTCTTCGGTACGGAGATATAGTTTTCAATATCGACAGTATCCAGCACCTGGCCGCCAAAGCGCTCGCCCATCAGGCCGGTACGAATCCCTTTACGCGCCGAGTAAACGGCCGCTGCCGCGCCGGACGGGCCGGAACCGACAATCAGCACCTCATACGCATCGCGTTTATTCAGCTCTTCCGCTGCGCGTTTTTCCGCCCCGGTGTCTACTTTTGCGACGATTTCCGCCAGCGTCATACGACCCTGACCGAACTCCTGGCCGTTGACATAAACCGCCGGAACGCCCATCACGTTACGATCGGTGATTTCGTTCTGGAAAGTACCGCCATCGATCGCGGTATGCTTGATGCGCGGGTTTAACACCGACATCAGATTCAGCGCCTGCACCACATCCGGGCAGTTGTGGCATGACAGCGAGTAGTAGGTTTCAAACTCAAAATCACCGTCGATGTCACGAATCTGCTCCAGCAGAGACTGCGCTTCTTTCGACGGGTGACCACCGGTCCACAGCAGCGCCAGCACCAGCGAAGTGAACTCGTGGCCCAGCGGTGAACCTGCAAAACGCGGCCCCTGATGGGAACCTGGATTGGTGATCAAGAACGACGGCTTGCGTACAGCAAGGGTGTTGTCTTCTTTAAAGGTGACTTTGTCTGACAGTTCAGCAATTTCAGCCAACAGTTCCTTGATCTCTGCCGATTTAGCGCTGTCATCCAGCGTGGCAATCAGCTCAACAGGTTTGGTCAGCTTCTCAAGATAGGCCTTGAGCTGGGTTTTCATGTTGGTGTCGAGCATTGTTATCTCCTGGGCTTAAAACATCATCATGCAAGCGGCCTCACGCGGCAGCCTGAATGCGCTTGCATCATGGACGCTAATAAGAAATTCGGGTGCTGGTGCACCCGTTTTTAAAGGGGGCTATTTCCTGAGTATTTCGCGTCACAGCAAGACGCTGCGGCGCGAAAAACGACGGAAATTTAGATTTTACCGACCAGGTCCAGAGATGGAGCCAGAGTCGCTTCGCCTTCTTTCCATTTAGCCGGGCATACTTCGCCTGGGTGAGAAGCAACGTACTGAGCCGCTTTGATTTTACGCAGCAGGTCAGAAGCGTCACGGCCGATACCTTCAGCGGTAACTTCGATTGCCTGGATGATACCCTGCGGGTCAACAACGAAGGTCGCACGGTCAGCCAGACCTTCATCTTCACGCATATTGTCGAAGTTACGGGTCAGGGCGCCAGTCGGGTCACCGATCATCGCGTATTTGATTTTCGCGATGGTGTCAGAGCTGCTGTGCCATGCTTTGTGAGTGAAGTGAGTGTCGGTAGACACAGAGTACACGTCCACGCCCAGTTTCTGCAGTTCTTCGTAATGGTCTGCAACGTCGCCCAGTTCGGTCGGGCATACGAAGGTGAAATCAGCCGGGTAGAAGAAGAAGACGCTCCAGCGACCTTCGGTATCTTTCTCAGTGACTTCGATGAACTCACCGTTTTTGAACGCCTGGTTTTTGAAAGGTTTGATTTTAGTGTTAATTAAAGACATCGAGTACTTCCTCCGTGTTTTCGTTGAGGTCTAAGTTAACGAATAATTCCTGATTCGACCAATGCGTTTACATTATCAAATCAATAAGCGTTATCTAACAACCGGAACAAGACAACTTTGTGAACCTGTGTTCAGGGATAAGCACTAAACGCTCATCCCTTAACGTAAAAAGGCCGCAACAAAGGCGGCCCGATTACCTGAATCCCCCGCAGGTGAGTTCAGCGCCAGCCAGGCTGGCATAGTGTTGCGCTCTACATACCCTAACAAAGGTTGTAACAGCTTTTTGATTACATCACTCCAGCCGGCAAAGGGCAATTAACACACGGTAGGTCCTGTCTATGATTGTGATAGGCTACACCGTAGACTCTTCACAACAAACTGATTTTACAGATATTTTCTATCTAACGGGTTTCTTTACCCCATATCGTGCGCCTATAACCGTATAATCCTACGAATAACAATAAAAGATAGCATGTTACGTATGCATCTCATTTATTAGCTGTATAAAAGAGATATTGTCGAAAATAATAAACAGTGGTAAGTTTAAAGTGGCCATACATATTATCTATCCGTAAAACAGAACAGATTGATATTTTAAACATATGAGGAAAAACTTTATTAACTGCTAATCACACGATCATGATTTATCTTTAGTAAGATTTAAGATATATTTTAGTTTCTCGAACACATGGACTGTAGCGATGGGTTAATGAATACCCCTATTCATTTAGAAAGGATGCGAAATGGCAAATCTCTATGACCTGAAAAGATTCGACCTTAACTTACTGGTTATTTTCGAGTGTATTTATCAACATCTTAGCATCAGCAAAGCGGCTGAAATGCTCTTTATTACCCCCTCAGCGGTGAGTCAATCACTCCAACGGCTGCGTTCGCAATTAAGCGATCCGTTATTTGTCCGCGCCGGAAAAGGGATCACGCCCACAACGATTGCCGTTAATCTACACCAGCATCTGTCAAAAAATCTTAATCAGTTAGAACAGACGATAAATATGATGGCCAGTGCAGATCTTGACAAAAAAATCATCATTTACGGCCCACAGATTTTCTCAACCCCCAAACTCGCCAACTTTATTAATGCGCTCCTGGCCGAGCCAGACCTCCAGATTGAGTACCATGATTACACAAGTATTAACGATTCTGTAGAAAACCTGCTGCACTACCGCAAAGCGGATATCGTTATTACCACGTCACCCATCTACAATCGCGCGCTGGTGTGCGAGAAATTTTACGATGCTGATACGGTATTAGTATGCCGGGAGGGCCACCCACGCCTGGGAACTCACGCGACATACGAGGAGATACTCCAGGAAAAATTTACCTATTACGATGTTCAGGATTCGTGGGTAAAACGCAACCAGTACGATAATGATAGTTTTATGATCGAACGCAATTGCGTATTTCGCTCATCATCATTTATATCTGTTATGAATGCAATACACCAGGCTGATTTAATAGGTATCGTGCCGCAGCCTTATTTTACAATGTTAAGGGCCTCACTGCGACTGAAAAAGATTACGCTTCCAAAACCATTACCCAAAGTGTCCATTTATGTGTGCTATAATCGTGCCTCGTTAAATTCAGAAGCATTCATCAGGGCAATAAAAAAACTAGAGTCATAATTTATGATTATTATAAAAAGCCTGTATTAAAAATAGCTCCAAAAAAGGAGAAAATTACTCTCGTGAGTATCACTCATATTATTGTATGATATAAGATTCTATTAATAGAACACGTATTCAAGGATGGCGGCGTATGTCCATGGTAAAACTCCCGCTCACGCAATCGGTCCTGGAAGCGACTCACGACCGTATTATCTGGACATTAGATAATTTCTCTCGCGTTTGCGTTTCATTTTCGGGTGGAAAAGATTCAACGGTGATGTTGCATTTAACCGCACAACTTGCCCGACAACGTGGACACAAAATTAGCGTCCTGTTTATTGATTGGGAAGCGCAATTCTCTTACACCATTAACCACTGTGAAAAATTACGCCAACAATACCAGGACGTGATTGAGAACTTTTACTGGGTGGCTCTACCGCTTACCACGCAAAACTCACTGACCCAATTTCAGCCGGAATGGCAATGCTGGGAGCCTGGCGCAAAATGGGTCAGACAACCGCCATCCGATGCGATTACCGATCCTGCCTTTTTCTCTTTTTATGAATCGGGAATGACCTTTGAGCTGTTCGTGCAAAAGTTCGCCGAATGGTTCTCGCAGCAGCGCCCGGCAGCGGTGATGGTCGGGATCCGTGCCGACGAATCCTATAACCGCTTTTTGACGATTGCCTCCCAGCGGAAACGGCGCTTTGCCGATGATAAACCCTGGACAACCATCGCGCCGGGTCATCACGCCTGGTACGTCTACCCTATCTACGACTGGAAAACTGCCGATATCTGGACATGGTTCGCCAAAACCCAGCAACCGTATAACCCCCTCTACAATCTGATGTATCAAGCAGGGGTTCCATTGCGCTACATGCGCATCTGCGAACCCTTTGGGCCAGAACAGCGTCAGGGGCTCTGGCTCTATCACGTGCTGGAACCGGAGCGTTGGGCCGATATGTGTCAACGGGTCAGCGGCGTACACAGCGGCGGCGTTTATGCCGGGCAAGACAACCAATTTTACGGCCATCGTAAACTCGAGAAACCGGCAAACTACAGCTGGCGAAGCTACGCGCATTTTCTACTCCACAGCATGCCGCAAACCACCGCCGACCATTATCGCAACAAAATTGCCGTCTACCTTCACTGGTATCAAAAACAGGGTTGGGAAGATATCCCTGACGAACAGGAAAAAGATTTGGGTTCAAAGGACATTCCATCGTGGCGAAGGATATGCAAGGTACTGTTAAACAATGACTATTGGTGCCGAATGCTCTCCTTTAGCCCGACCAAAGCAAATCACTATCAGCGCTATCGCGCGCGTATGGAACAAAAGCGTCAGCAATGGGGAATCTTATGCGACAAACACTAATAAATCAGCTGCGAGACTATCTGCAGCATCTCGCACCGGATGACAAAATCGATGCCATTAACCAGTTCCGCCAGGCCTTACACGCCGAAAGCCCGTTTAAAGATCAGCCTATCGACTGCGTGCTATGGGTAAAAGAAGAGCAAATTTCGCCAAACGACTACAACCCTAACAATATGGCGCCGCAGGAAAAACGTCTGCTGACCAAATCACTGGAGGCCGACGGTTTCACCCAGCCTATCGTGGTCATTGAGAAAAAAGAAAGTCATTATGAAATCGTCGACGGCTTCCATCGCCACCTGCTGTCACAGTCCAAAACGACGCTGAAAAAGCGTTTTCACGGCTACCTACCCATCACCCAGCTGGAAAAGTGTGACGATTCACTCCCCTCACGCATGGCCGCTACTGTGCGCCATAACCGCGCGCGCGGGCGACACCAGATTAGCGCCATGTCTGATATCGTGCGCGAACTGAGCCAACTTGGCTGGAGCGATGAAAAAATGGGGCAGGAACTGGGTATGGATGCGGACGAAATTCTGCGCCTGAAGCAGATTAACGGCCTGTGTGAAATGTTCGGCAATCGCCAGTTCTCACAGGCCTGGACGGTGAAATAGCTACAGTCGGCAAAGACGCTCGGCGGCGGCCAGCAGCGTCGCCTCCTGTTTAGCGAAGCACAGACGAATCAGCCTATGCGGGAACGGCGCGGCGCAAAAGACCGACAGCGGAATCGCCGCCACGCCCACTTCCGTCGTTAACCAGCGGCAGAAGCTCACATCATCCAGATCGGAAATCGCGCTGTAGTCAGCCAGCAGGAAGTAGGTGCCTTCACACGGCAGCAGCTTCAGGCGACTCTGGCTGAGAGCATCAACAAACAGGTCACGCCGTGCCTGATAAAATTCCGGCAGTTGGCGGTAGTGCTCCGGCTGAGTGCGCAGCATATCCGCCAGCGCCAGCTGTGCTGGCGTGTTCACCGCGAAGGTCAAATACTGATGCACTTTCTGCAGTTCCGCACTGATAGGCGCTGGCGCTACGCAGTAACCCACCTTCCAACCGGTCATATGATAGGTTTTACCAAACGACGACACCGCGACCGCACGTTCACGAAGCGCCGGATGCGCCAGCACGCTGGCGTGTCCGTCTTCGGCAAAGCAGATGTGCTCATACACTTCATCGCTTAGCACATAAATCTCGCGTTCGGCGATAGCCTGCCACAGTGCTTCAAAATCTGCCGCCTGCCAGACGGTGGCCGACGGGTTATGCGGTGTATTGAGGATGACCAGCCGTGTCTTCTCGCTCAGCTGCGCGGCAAACGTCTGCCAGTCCACGCGAAAATGCGGCGGCTGTAGCGCGATACGTTTCACCACGCCGCCGGACAGTTCCACCGCCGGCGCATAGCTATCGTAGCTCGGGTCAAAACAAATCACCTCGTCACCGTCGCGCACCAGTGCGGTAATCGCGGCATACAGCGCTTCCGTGGCCCCTGCTGTCACCGTAATGTCGCTGTTAACGTCAGGCGTGTGGCCATACAGCGCGGCGGTTTTCTCGGCGATCGCTTCTCGTAACGCCAGCGCGCCGGTCATCGGAGCGTACTGATTCGCGCCGCTCGCCACATGATCCGCGAGCCGCTGTTGCAGATACGCTGGGCCGTCAAAATCGGGAAAACCCTGAGACAAGTTGATAGCCTGATGCTGCTGCGCCAGGGCGCTCATCTGGGTGAAAATAGTGGTGCCGAGGTTGGGGAGTTTGCTCTGGGGGATGAGTTGCGTTGTTGTCATTCGTCGTCTGCCGCTCGTAAAACCGATGTCAAATCACTATAACACGGTCAACGAACTTGGCAATCAAGACGTTTAGATGTCTAAAACTTTTAACAGCACTTTGCGCCGCCCTTCCCGCCGTAGCGCGCATCCTGGCGGTCGCGGAAAAAAGCTTCATAGGTCATCGGCGTCTGATCCGGGTGATTAACGCGCATATGCTCGACGTAGTTGTCGTAATCCGGGACGCCAATCATCATCTTAGCCGCCTGGCCGAGGTATTTTCCAGCTTTTGAAAGCGTATCAAACATCGTTGTTGTCCTTATCAGGTTAACCCGGCGTCGCCATGCTCGGCCGGGTTACAGATGACATTAATGCGCGCGTTTCGCCTGAGCAACCAGGTTATCCGCATCCGCCGGCATCGGCTCATACGGCGTTTCTTTTGCCGTCGGTTTGTCCTCTTTCAGCGCCGTCAGCGCGGTTTTCAGCGAGAACAGCGCCAACACCACGACCACCACCATAAAGAAGATGGTCAGACCCGCATCAAGACGGTTGTTAAATACCAACTGCGCAAGCTGCGATTCGGTGTACTGCGGCGGAATGTTACCGCTGTCGATCATCGCCTGGAACTTATTGGCAATTGCCAGGAAGCCCACGCGCGTATCCTCGCTGAACGATTTCTGCCAGCCCGCCACCAGCGTACATACCAGCAGCCACGACGTCGGCACCAGCGCAACCCACGCGTAGCGCTGACGTTTCATCTTGAACAGTACCACCGCGCACAGCATCAGCGCCATACCTGCCAGCATCTGGTTGGCGATACCAAACAGCGGCCACAGGGTATTGATACCGCCCAGCGGATCCACCACGCCCTGATGAAGGAAGTAACCCCAGGCCAGCACGCACAGCGCCGTGGCCAGCAGGTTAGCCGGCAGCGAATCGGTGCGTTTCAGCCCCGGATTGATCACCCCCAGCAGGTCTTGCAGCATAAAGCGCGCCGCACGGGTCCCGGCATCCACCGCCGTCAGGATAAACAGCGCTTCAAACAGAATGGCAAAGTGATACCAGAACGACACGTCCATCAAGCCGCCCAGCGCACCGTGAAGGATATAGGCCATCCCCACCGCCAGAGTTGGCGCACCGCCCGCACGGGAGATAATCGACTGCTCACCCACTTCGTTGGCAATCTGATGCAGCAGATCGGGCGTTACCGCAAAGCCCCAGGAGCTCACCACCTGCGCCGCCGAGGCCACCACGTCTGCGGTACCGGCCGGTGCCAGCATCGCCATCGGGCTGTTCATCGCAAAGTAGACGCCCGGGTCGATAATACAGGCGGAAACCAGCGCCATAATCGCCACAAAGGATTCCATCAACATCCCGCCATAGCCGATAAAGCATGCCTGACCTTCGTTCGCCAGCATCTTCGGCGTGGTGCCGGAGGCGATCAGCGCGTGGAAACCTGACACCGCGCCACAGGCGATGGTGATAAACAGGAACGGGAACAGATCGCCGGTCCAGACCGGACCGGTGCCGTCGACAAACTTGGTCAGCGCAGGCATGGTCAGGGTAGGACGCATAATCAGAATGCCGATCGCCAGTCCGACGATGGTACCGATTTTCAGGAAGGTTGAGAGGTAGTCACGCGGCGCCAGCAGCAGCCAGACCGGCAGTACCGAGGCCACAAAGCCGTAGCCCACCAGCATCCAGGTTAACTGCACGCCGGTATAGTCAAACCACGGTGCCCAGGTCTCGCTCTCGGCAACCCAGCCGCCGGAGATAATGGCAAAGACCAGCAGCACCAGGCCAATCACCGACACTTCGCCAATGCGGCCCGGGCGCAGATAGCGAATGTAAATCCCCATAAACAGCGCCAGCGGGATGGTAAAGGCCACGGTGTAAGTTCCCCACGGGCTGTGGGTCAGCGCTTTCACCACGATCATCGCCAGCACCGCCAGAATGATCACCATGATCATAAAGGTGGCAATCAGTGCAATCACCCCTGCCGTCGGCCCCATCTCCTCTCTTACCAGCTCACCCAGTGAACGCCCGTCGCGACGAGTGGAGACAAACAGCACCATAAAGTCCTGAACCGCACCGGCCAATACGACCCCGGCTAACAGCCAGATCATCCCCGGCAGATAGCCCATCTGTGCCGCCAGCACCGGGCCGACCAGAGGTCCGGCCCCGGCAATCGCCGCAAAGTGGTGACCAAACAGCACTTTTTTGTCCGTCGGCACATAGTCGAGACCGTCGTTATGACGCACCGCTGGCGTCATGCGCGTTGGGTCAACCTGCAGCACGTTTTTGGCGATATACAGGCCGTAAAAACGATAGGCGATAAGATAAACACAGACCGCCGCGACGACTATCCACAGCGCGTTTATCTGTTCCCCCCGGTTGAGGGCGATATAGCCAAGGGCAAAGGCTCCGACAATGGAGAGCAATGCCCATATAAGGTATTTCCCTGAATTGTTCATAGTTATTGTCCGTATCAGTAGCAGAGGATGTTACATTTTGTGTCCGTAGCAACACGTATGATTTAACAACCTTGAAACCAATCTGAACAGGAACAGAACCCGACATTTACATCACATTGTTAACGGGATCACTTAACAAGAGAAAATGGCTGAATCCCCGGGAGGAAAAAGTGAGCTCTAAGAGATTGAAAAAGAGAGGCCAGAATTCTTGAGTACGGAACTGGACACGTCCTGGCGCATTAATACCTTACAGTTCTAAAGCCATGGCCCCGATAAAATAAGCCATTCTTTGATACAAAAAACAATAAGATGCCTCTTTATCTATCAACGCAGTTTGATGAGTTTCGGCTCGATAATGGCTTGCTCGCGCATCTGTTTAAGTTTTCGGTGCAACATCATCATTTTATCCTGATTTTTAGCCCTATTGACGTCAGCGACGAGGAGTATCATCAGTTCCGCAATGAAGAAGTCGGGTTTGTGCTGCCTGCCGATTGTTATGATGTGAAATTTGACAGACAAGTGAATTTTGAGAGCGGGGACTTCTATGCACCGCCTTTACCTGGTGAATGTTCCAGACGTTTTGGGTTTGCGAACGAACTCGCCGAAGCGCTGAAGGCAATCATTCAACTGCACTATGCCACCTATAGGGCAAAAGCTTATCTTGCTATCGCTGAGAATGATAAGCTCAAGCGGTACTATGACCGTATTTTACAGACTGTACCTGGTGATGTAGTATACGAATTAATCCAGAATGTTGGAGTAGAGGGGCGTGGTTATGCATTCAAAACCAGATGTTTCAACACTTAAAAAAATGACGGTTGCAGAGCGCAAAGTTGAAGCCATGCGCCAGATTAAAGCCTCCTTCGATCGCGCAACACGTGAAGGCTCAGTACATAAGCGTCAGGCAGCATCGGTTGCTTAACGCAACAACATTCTGAAACCCGCCACGGCGGGTTTTTTAATGTCCTGCCCATAACGTCCCGTCTACCCCAGCACCGCCGTTCCCAGCCGGCAGGTACAGCAGCGCCGCCCTTGCTCGTCAAAAACGACAATTTCCCAGCTCTGGCTCTGCCGCCCCAGGTGCAACGGCTGACACACTGCGCGCACCTGTCCTTGCGATACCGGGCGATGGTGGGAAGCATTCAGCTCGGTGCCCACCACGCACTGGCCCTCACGAGTCATCAGAAAACCAGCCATCGAGCCTAGCGTCTCTGCCAGTGCCGCCGACGCGCCGCCGTGCAGCAGGCCAAAAGGCTGATGGGTACGGCTATCCACCGGCATTACCGCTTCCAGACTATCGTCACCGATATGGGTATAGATAATCCCTAAATGCGCCACCAGGGTGTTATCGCTGGTCGCGTTCAGCTCATCCAGCGTTAAATGACGTTTCCAGATCATCCTATGCCCCCAGCGTCGAACCGCCGTCCACCACAATATCCTGCAGCGTGATATGGCTGGCGCTGTGGGAGGCGAGGAACAGAATAGTGCTGGCAATTTCCTGCGGATGAGCAATTTTGCCCAGCGGAATGCCCAGCTTAAACTGCTCGGCAAACCCACGGATCCTTTGCTGCTCCGCATCATCACTGACCCACAGCACACGCTGCATGTCGGTATCGGTCGACCCCGGAGAGACGATATTACAGCGCACCCCCGCGCTCGCCAGCTCTAACCCCACGGTCAGCGCCAGGCTTTTCAGCGCCGCCTTGGAGGCACCGTAGGCGCTCATGCCGATGCGCGGCGTGTGTGCGGCGTCTGACGCCACGGTGACAATTGCCCCGCCCTGCTGACGGCGAAACTGCGCCATCGTATTCTGGAATAAATTAAACGCACCGCCGACATTGACGGCAAAGGTCTGCTGCCAGTCGGCCTGACTGAGCGCATCCGTCGCCCCCATGCGCAAAATCCCCGCCGCGTTCACCAGCACGTCCAGACGCTCAGCGCCTGCCAACAGGCGTTCACACACCTGCGCCACCTGCTGCGCATCGGCCACATCCAGCACCTCGGTCGCAAACGGGTAATCTTCACCGTCGAAAGCTAAATCGAACCCCGTCACCTGCGCGCCTGCTGCAACGAAAGCCAGCGCGGTGCTATAGCCAATGCCTTTCCCCGCCCCGGTCACCCACACGGTCTGGCCGCGAAAATCAAAGCCAGTCATTATTTCACCTCGCGGGAAAGCAGCGCCCACCAGGCGTCAATGCTCGGATTTTTCGCCAGCATCACGAAGTCGATGTCACCGTGTACTTTACGCCAGCGTGCCGCCAGCGCCATCATGCGTACGGAGTCGAGCCCGTAATCAATCAGGTTATCGTCGTCGAACGGCTCGTCAGACTCATCCAGCAGCGGCAGCACCAACGCGCGTAGCGCCTCTTTGCTGGCGGGAACCGAGGGCAGCAATTCGTCGGTCATCACCACGCGACCGCTGCGCCCGGCAACATATTTCAGCGACATCAGATGCTCATCGCGGCTGAAGTCCGCCAGCGCGTCAGCGACGAAGAAAGGCTTAATATCGCGCATAAAGGCGTCGGTGGCGGTGGTCATACAGCCGATGTGCGCGTACACGCCGGTGATGATCAACTGGTTACGGCCAGTCTCTTTGAGCATCTGCTCCAGCGGCGAGCGATGGAAAGCGCTGTAGCGCCACTTCACCAGCACGGTGTCCTGGTCGTCCGGCGCCAGCGCGGCAATCACTCGCTGCTGCTCCGGTGAGCGGGTCAGGCCCGGTCCCCACATGTCGTTAAGCAGCGCGCGGTCCTCGTCGCTCTGCTCTTTTGGCTGCGCAGTGTAATAGACCGGAATCCCGTTTTTCTTGCAGAAGTCGCGTAGCGCGGCGATGTTCGCCACCACCGTGTCCATCATTTCGCTGTCTTCACCCCAGAAGTTGAGGAAATACTCCTGCATATCGTGAATCAGCAGCGCCGCACGCGCGGGTTCAAACGCCCAGCTCACCTTGTTTTCAGGGATGTCCATCGCGGTTGGCAGCGCGTAGCCCTGCAGTTTTGGAATTGCCATGTTGTTCTCTCCTTCAGGCCTGCGAGCGGCTAGCCAGCCACTGACGCAATTGTTTTTTATCCACTTTGCCGACGTGGGTCAGCGGCAGTTCATCCACGCACTCCACGCGATCCGGCAGCTTAAATTCAGCCACGCCCTGTTCGCGCAGGAAGCGACGGACCTGCACCGCGCGCAGCGGTTCTTTCACCACCAGATACGCGCAGCTTTTCTCGCCCAGCAGGGTGTCTTCCATGCTGACCAGCGCCGCATGGACCACCGCCTCATGACGCAGCAGCAGGTTTTCAATCTCTTCCGCGGCAATCTTCTCGCCGCCGCGGTTAATCTGATCTTTTTCACGCCCCTGCACGGTGATGTAGCCCTCCTCATCAATCGAAATCAGGTCGCCGGAACAGTAGAAACCGTCGGCATCAAACGCGCTGGCGTTATGCTGAGGACTTTTGTAGTAGCCGCGGAAGGTGTAAGGGCCGCGCGTCATCAGGCGCCCCACTTCACCGCGCGGCAGCGGGTTACCCTCTTCGTCCGCCACCCACACTTCATCGTCAGGGCACATCGGGTACCCCTGGGTGTTGAGGATTTTTTCTGGCGTATCATCAAGACGGGTGTAGTTCACCAGCCCTTCCGCCATGCCGAACACCTGCTGGAGCTGGCAGCCAATCTCTGCCGGAATCCGCGCCGCCAGCGTGGCGGACAGGCGCGCGCCGCCCACCTGCAGCAACGTCAGCGAACGTAGCTGAGCGTTACCGGCCCCCTCGCCAATCGCCTGTAGCCACAGGCTGACCGCCGGGGGTACCAGCGCCGCGACGTTCACCTGGTGTTTTTCAATCAGCGGGAAGCACAGCGTTGCACTCGGGTCCGCCGCCAGCACCACCGTTCCTCCCGCCAGGAACACGCCCAGCGCGCCTGGTGAACTCATGGCGTAGTTGTGCGCTGAGGGAATAGCGCACAGATAGCGCGTCGTGGCATCGAAGCGACACACTTCATTACTGCGGCGAATGCTGTAGTAATAGTCGTTATGCGTGCGGGGGATAAGCTTCGGCGTGCCGGTACTGCCGCCGGAAAGCTGAAAAAAGGCCACTTCGTCAGCGGCGGTTGGCGTCGGCGTGAAGCCCATCGCCGGGCGAGCCATCGCCGATTCCAGCGCGTGTTCACCTTCACCATTGCGTAGCAGTACGACGCGTAAAGAACGATGCTGCGCGCAGAAATGATTGAGGAAGGTATCGTCGGCAAACAGCGCGTGCCCGCGATCGGCAATCAGGACTGCGGGAGAGATCTGCTCGGCATAGGCATTCAGCTCGCTACGCTGATGGCTGAACAGCGCGTTGACTGGCGCAACGCCAATCTTCAACAATGCGAATAAGGTGATGTAAAACTCGGCGATATTGCCCAGCTGCACCAGCGCCGTTTCGCCGCGCTTCAGCCCCTGGTTTTGCAGCGTCGCGGCCAGATTGTCGATGGCCTGATTCAGCGCGCGGTAGCTTATCTGACGTTCGCCGTCGATAACCGCAATCGCGTCACTTTCGGCGTGACGCGTCACCATGTCGGTGAGCAGCAGATCCTGCCAGTAGCCTTTTTCACGATAGCGCGCCGCAAGCGCATCCGGCCAGCGGGTAAATTCTACGGTCATTCTGATTCCTTAATGCAGGCCGAACACGTTCAGCATGGTCGAGAGTTTGACGCCGGTTTCGCGCCATTCGGACTCCGGCGATGAGGCGGGCACGATGCCCGCCCCGGCAAACAGGCGCACGCGGTTGGCCTTCACCCGCGCGCAGCGAATCGTCACCACCCACTCGCCGTTTCCTTCGGCATCACACCAGCCCACAATGCCGCCAAACAGATCGCGGTCAAACGGTTCCAGTTCGGCAATCACCTGTTTCGCCACCTGATGCGGGAAGCCGCTCAGCGCAGGCGTAGGGTGCAGCAGGCAAGCCAGCGTCAGGGCGTTTTCCGCCGCTTTCGCCTGCCCTTCAATTGGCGTAGCCAGATGCCACAGCGTCGGCGTGGTAATCAGCTGCGGCGTCTGCGGCAGCGTCAGCTGCAGGCTGCGCGGCGCCAGCGTACGTTGCATCGACTGGGTCACCAGATCGTGTTCATGGCGGTCTTTTTCCGATGCCAGCAGACGGTTACCCGCTTCACGATCCAGCAGCTCATCCGGCTGACGACGCGCCGAACCCGCCAGCGGCAGCGAACTGAAACGATCGCCCTCTTTACGCAGCAACAGTTCCGGGCTCGCCCCCAGCAGCACTCCACCGTCCGGCAGCGGGACATGGAAGTTGAAGCTTGCCGGGTTTTGCGCAACCAGACGTTCCAGCAGCGCGCCGCTGTCCAGCGACTGCGCGGCGGTAATATCAATCAGGCGGGAAAGCACCACTTTATCGACCTGCGGTGTCGCCGTCAGCGCCGCCGCGCGGGCAACCATATCAAGGAAAACGGGATGTTGCGGAATTTCCTGACGCGCGGTCACGCCCATCGGTTCGCGAGACGCGTGGTAGCGCGAGGTGTGCTGTTTTGCGGTGCGCGAGAAGGGTTCACTGCGCTCAGGAATGAACAAAGCAGACGGCTGGCGGGTATCAAACGGAATCGCCCCCACCATCACCGGATTGGCGATCCCTGCGGCTTTGGCTGCGGCGAACGCCGAGGCTAAACCTTGCTGAAAAGCGCTATCGGGCGCATCGCCCCCTTCTGCGGGGCAGGTAAAGCGCTGGAAGCAACCCGATGTCGTAAAACTGCGGAACGGCGACATAAAGAAAAAGCGGTCGGCTGAGAGCGTGGCCCGATGCTGCTGTTCTTGTTCATCCGCAGCCAGTGACGTTTCCATATCATTCTCCAAAAACGATAAAGATATTACGAATAATTATCATTTATATTTTGGTTTGGTAACCTAAAAGTAAACGCTTCATATGTCAACAGCGCAACGCAGCATCTTGTGCTGAATAACGATGTCGCCACCCCGATATGGCGCTTTCAACAGTTCAGCGCCGGGCTTGCATCCGGGGTGGACAATAGCTGAAAATGAGAAGCATTAACTAACTGCAACCGGGATGCATTTCTGTGAAACTCTCCGCTTTATGGCGTACCGCCGCGCTGATCGCTGGCTTCAGCGTTTTAGGATTCTCCTCAGCGCAGGCCGCCGACTGGCCGCGCCAGATTACCGACAGCCATGGCGTACACACGCTGGAACAAAAGCCCATGCGTATTGTATCCACCAGCGTCACCCTCACCGGCTCGCTGCTGGCCATTGACGCGCCGGTGATCGCCAGCGGCGCCACTACGCCCAATAACCGGGTAGCCGATGCTCAGGGCTTCCTGCGCCAGTGGGGCGACGTGGCCAAAGCCCGTAAGGTGACCCGCCTGTATATCGGTGAACCCAGCGCCGAAGCGGTGGCCGCGCAGATGCCGGACCTGATTCTGATTAGCGCCACCGGCGGCGATTCGGCGCTGGCGCTGTACGATCAGCTCTCCACCATCGCCCCCACGCTTGTCATCAACTACGACGACAAAAGCTGGCAGGCGCTGCTGACCCAACTGGGCGGGATTACCGGCAACGAGCAGCAGGCGGCGGCGCGTATTGCCGAATTTGATAAACAGCTGGCGACGGTGAAGCAGCAAATTAAACTGCCGCCGCAGCCGGTCAGCGCGCTGGTGTACACCGCTGCTGCCCACAGCGCTAACCTGTGGACCAGCGAATCCGCGCAGGGGCAGTTCTTGCAGCAGCTTGGCTTTACCCTCGCGACGTTGCCGCCGGGACTGCATGCCAGCCAGAGCCAGGGCAAACGCCACGACATTATTCAGCTTGGTGGTGAGAGCCTGGCTTCCGGCCTCAACGGCGAAAGCCTGTTCCTGTTCGCTGGCGACGAGAAAGACGCCGACGCGATTTACGCTAACCCGCTGCTGGCGCATCTTCCGGCCGTCAAAAATAAACACGTTTATGCGCTGGGCAGCGAGACGTTCCGCCTTGATTACTACAGCGCGACGCGGGTATTAGCGCGTCTGGCGGCCTTATTTGGCTAGCGCCCAACGCCGGATGGCGGCTTCGCCTTATCCGGCCTACAAACGTGCACAGCCGTCAGCCGGATAAGCGTTAGCGCCATCCGGCCTCAAGACTCGACGTTTATGTCGACTCCGGGAGTTCACGGCGAAAACGCCGCAGCTCGCCCAGCACCAACAGCAATATCACGCCAACGATCGCCAGCCCCCAGCCGCTTACGCTTGCCGACGCCACCGGCGTCAGCACCGCGCCCAAGCCGCCAAGCAGCGTCGCGCCAATGGCATCGCCGGTGACATTCTGCGCGGTCCACAGCCCGTTAATCCGCCCCAGCATCGCCTCCGGCGTCTGGGTCTGAATCAGGGTGTATTGCAGCAGCAAGCTCACCGCGCTCAGCCAGCCGAACAGCGCCAGGCAGACGAAACCCAATGCCCAGTACGGCATCATGGCGAACAGGCCAATGGCGATAAATGCGCCGACGGTCGCCAGCAGCATGATCCAGCCGGGTCGCTCGTTATGCGCCAGCCTGCCGCTGGTTAACGCGCCGAAGGCCGCCCCCAGCGGGATCGCCGCGTACAACAAGCCAATCTGCGCTGCCGACATCTGCCAGCCCAGGGCAAGCGCCGGATAAAGCACACGTACCGCGCTCGCCATGGTAAGCAATCCGCCCAGCAGCGCGATACCGCCAATCAGCGGGCTCGCGAGCAGGAAGCGAAATCCCGCCGCCAGCGACGACAGCGGGTGTTCGCGCGGCTGCGGCGGCGGTGGCAACGACGGTAAACGCAGCAGCGTCAGGGTGGTAATAAAGGTGCCCAGCGCCGCCAGCAGGTAGTTCCACGACACGCCGCCGGAAGCCAGCAACAGGCCGCCAACCATCGGTGAAATCACCGATCCCAGGCGCACCGTCAGCATGGTGATCGCCCCGGCCTGCATCAGGTTTTCGCGCCCCACCAGCGCCGGCGTCGCCGCCAGCAGCGCCGTGACGCCAAGCGAGGCGAAGAAACCGTCCCACAGCCCGAGCAGATAGATAGCCAGCAGCGATGGCTCCGGCAGCAGCGCGTTTAGCCACAGGCCGATAAAACCAACGCCGCAGGTGCCGCGCGCCAGCAAAATCAGTTTACGGCGCTCATAGCGGTCGGCCAGCACGCCCCCCACCATCAGCCCGACGAACATCGCCCCGCCGGTGAGCGTCACCGACAGCCCCACCTGCCAGGTGGAGTGGGTCATCATCTGGATTTGCACCGGAACGGCGACCCCAAGCAGGCCAAGCGACAAAATGGAGATAAAACGGGCAATAAAGACGGCGCGGAAGGCCGGATGTGTTTTTAGCAGGCTCAGATTCAGCAGCCAGGATTGTCGGTTCATTACAAGACCTTGAGCTTTTTTTTCGTACCCTTTTCGAGGTCGCTCATGCTAACATAAACGAATAAGATAGATAACGATAATCACTATCATTATCAAATCAGGGATGTTGCTATGTCGTTTTCCACCGCCGCGTTGCGCGCCGTTGCGCTGCCCGGTCTGCTATTGCTGCTGTTCCTCGCCGCGACGCTAAGCTTGTTGATCGGCGCGACGCCGCTGCCGGTTTCCGTTGTTGTCGATGCGCTGAGCGGCACCTGCCATAGCGCCGATTGCACTATCGTCCTCGATGCCCGTCTGCCGCGCACCCTCGCCGGCCTGCTGGCCGGTGGCGCGCTGGGCCTTGCCGGTGCGCTCATGCAAACCCTCACCCGTAACCCGCTTGCCGATCCGGGAATTCTTGGCGTTAACGCCGGCGCCAGCTTTGCCATCGTGCTGGGCGCGGCGCTGTTGGGCATTACCTCGCCACAGGAACAGCTGGTGATGGCCTTTTGCGGCGCGCTGCTGGCGTCACTGATCGTGGCGTTCACCGGCAGCCAGGGCGGAGGCCAGCTCAGCCCGGTGCGCTTAACGCTGGCGGGCGTTGCGCTGGCTGCCGTGCTGGAAGGGTTCTCCAGCGGTATCGCCCTGCTCAACCAGGACGTCTACGATCAGCTGCGCTTCTGGCAGGCCGGTTCACTGGATATCCGTACGCTGCAAACGCTCAAAACGGTGCTGATTCCGGTGCTGATTGCCGGCGCGGTGGCGCTGATGATGAGCCGCTCGCTCAACAGTTTGAGCCTTGGCACCGATACCGCCACCGCGCTCGGCAGTAAAGTGGCGCGCACACAAATTCTGGGGCTGCTGGTGATTACCATCCTGTCCGCCAGCGCGACCTCGGTGGTCGGCCCTATCGCCTTTATCGGCCTGATGATGCCGCACATCGCCCGCTGGCTGGTGGGTTCGGATCACCGCTGGTCGCTGCCGGTTACCCTGCTGGCGACCCCCTCGCTGCTGCTGTTCGCCGATATTGCGGGCCGCCTGCTAGTTCCCGGCGAACTGCGCGTCTCGGTGGTCAGCGCCTTTATCGGCGCGCCGGTGCTGATTTTCCTCGTCCGCCGTAAATCCTCCGGAGGTGGCCGATGAACGCCCCTTCCCGTCGTCTGCTCGCCAGCTGCCTGCTGTTGGTTATTGGCTGTTTACTGTTAACGCTTCTGAGCCTACGCAGCGGCGCGGTGACGCTGGAATTTTCCCAGGTCTTCAGCGCGCTGTTCGGCGACGCGCCGCGTACCGTCACCATGGTGGTGACGGAATGGCGTCTGCCGCGCGTGCTAATGGCGCTGTTGATTGGCGCCGCGCTGGGCGTCAGCGGCGCGATTTTTCAGTCGTTGATGCGCAACCCGCTGGGTAGCCCGGACGTGATGGGCTTTAACACCGGGGCATGGAGCGGCGTGCTGGTGGCGCTGGTCTTCTTCGGCCAAAACCTGACTACTATTACCCTCGCCGCGATGGCGGGCGGCATTGCCACCTCACTGCTGGTGTGGGCGCTGGCGTGGCGCAATGGTATCGAAACCTTCCGCCTGATTATTATCGGTATCGGCATCCGCGCGATGCTGATGGCCTTCAACACCTGGCTGCTGCTGCGCGCCTCGCTGGAAACCGCCGTCTCTGCCGGGCTATGGTTTGCCGGGTCGCTCAACGGCCTGACCTGGGCCAAAATCTGGCCCGCCGCACCGCTGATGATCGTCGCGCTGGCCTGTTCGGCGCTGCTGGTGCGCCGCCTGCGTCTGCTGGAGATGGGCGATGACAGCGCCTGCGCGTTGGGGGTGCGTGTCGAATATTCTCGTCTGCTGCTGATGCTGGTTGCCGTGGTGCTCACCGCCGCCGCCACCGCGCTGGCCGGGCCGATTTCCTTTATTGCGCTGGTCGCCCCACATATCGCCCGCCGCCTGAGCGGCACCGCACGCTGGGGGCTGACCCAGGCTGCACTCTGCGGGGCGCTGCTGCTCACCGCCGCCGATTTCTGCGCGCAGCAGTTGTTCTTGCCTTACCAGCTTCAGGTGGGGGTGGTGACCGTCAGTCTTGGCGGTATCTATCTCATCGTGCTGCTTATTCAGGAGTCTCGTAAAAAATGACCGATACCGTCGCCCGCTTGCGCGGCGAGGCGTTAACCCTCGCCTACGGCAAAAAGACTATCGCCGAGTCGCTGAACGTCACCATTCCGGACGGTCATTTTACCGCCATTATCGGCCCTAACGGCTGCGGTAAATCGACGCTGCTGCGTACGCTCAGCCGCCTGATGACGCCGACTCACGGTCACGTCTATCTCGACGGCGAAGAGATCCAGCGCTATGCCAGTAAAGAGGTGGCGCGACGTATTGGTCTGCTGGCGCAAAACGCCACCACGCCCAGCGATATTTCAGTACAGGAACTGGTGGCGCGTGGGCGCTATCCGCACCAGCCGCTATTTACCCGCTGGCGGCAGGAAGATGAGGATGCCGTACAGCGCGCGATGCAGGCAACCGGGATCGTTGAACTGGCAAATCAGAGCGTGGACACCCTCTCCGGCGGCCAGCGTCAGCGTGCGTGGATTGCGATGGTGCTAGCGCAGGATACCGCGATCATGCTCCTCGACGAACCGACAACCTGGCTGGATATCAGCCATCAGATCGATCTGCTGGAACTGTTAAGCGAGCTAAACCGCGAGCGCGGTTTTACGCTCGCTGCCGTGCTGCATGATTTAAACCAGGCCTGCCGCTACGCCACGCACCTGATTGCGCTGCGCGAGGGAAAAATTGTCGCCGAAGGCGCGCCACAAGAAATTGTGACGGCGGAATTGATTGAAGCGGTGTACGGGCTGCGCTGCATGATCATCGACGATCCGGTGGCCCATACGCCGCTGGTGGTGCCGCTGGGACGGCGATGATTATTACCGGGCTGCCCATCCTATATAACCGTGTAGGCCGGATAAGCAAAGCGCCATCCGGCTGACCGGCGCATGGTGCCGGATGGCGGCTACGCCTTATCCGGCCTACAGGATAATCAACCGCTGTTTTCCTACCCCAATATCTCCCGAATCACCGGTCCTATCGTCTCAAACGCCGCGGGCGTGATGATATCTACGTGCGCGCAGTCCTGGCGATAAACCTCCAGTTCGCCCACCCACGGCCCCCACGCTGTCTGCGGGTCCGCCTGGCGGGTTTTCTCCGCCACGAACAGCGTTGCTTTACCGTCGAACGTGGCGCTGTGCGCGGTGGTCAGCAGCCGTACCGCATCGGCATAGTTGCCTTCAATCGCGCTGAACAGCGCGCTGGAACCCTGCCCCTGCTGCGCGGCGAGGAACGCTTCACGTTCGCGGTTTATCTCCGCTAATACAGCCGGGTCGAGCCCGTTAGCCTCTTTTTCCGCCCAGTTTTGTGTCTCCGGCGGCCAGGTATCCAGCAGGCCGAGGAACGCTACCGTTTCTCCACGCTGGCGTAACCGGGCGGCGATACCCTGCGCCAGCGTGCCGCCGAGGGAATAGCCCAGCAAATAGTACGGCCCGTGTGGCTGCTGCGCCAAAAGCGTAGCCAGATGCTGCTCGCAGACTTCGTCCAGCGTCTGCGCCGTTTGCATTGGCCCTTCCGGGCGCGGCGACTGAATGCCGGTGATTGACCAGCGCGGCGACAGATAGCGCGACAGCACGCTGAACTGCCAGGCGAAGCCCGAGGCGGGATGGAAGCAGTACAGTGTCGGCCCCTCGCCAGTGCGCAGTGGCAGCAGCGGCTCATGGCCCAGACGCAGAGCCTGCTCCTCATCATCGCTCTCCAGCAACGCGCTCAGTTTGCCCACCGTCGAGGAGACCATCACCTGCCCCGGCGTCACCTGACGTCCGGTACGCTGGCTGAGCATTGCCGCCAGGCGCATCGCCAACAGCGAGTGTCCGCCGAGGGCGAAGAAATCGGCGTCGATATCCAGAATTTCGCAGCCCAACAGCTGGCTGAACGCCTCGGCCACCTGCGTCTCTGTCGCCGACTGCGGCGCACGCCCGGCGTTTTTCTGCGTCAGAGACGGCAGCGGCAGCGCCTTGCGATCCAGCTTACCGTTGGCGCTCAACGGCAGCACGCTAAGCTGCAGCAACACCACCGGCACCATATGCGGCGGCAGACGATCGCGCAGTTGTGCCAGCAGCGCATCGGTATCCAGCGGCAGGCCAGAAGTCGAGACCACATAGCCTACCAGTTGACGCGCATCGCCGCCGGTAGCAGCCGCCTGGTTAATGACGCAGGCGTGAGTGACCGCTTGCTCCACGTCTTCTAGCGTCTGCATCACCCGATCGATTTCTCCCAGCTCAATGCGCTGGCCGCGAATTTTCAGCTGATCGTCGCTGCGGCCTAAATACTCCACCGCACCGTTATCCAGCCAACGCGCCACGTCCCCGGTGCGATACATCCGCTCGCCAGGGGCAAACGGGTCAGCGATAAAGCGACTCGCGGTCAGGTCGGGACGCCCCAGATAGCCCTGCGCTAGCTGAATGCCGGTGAGATAGAGATCGCCCGCAACGCCAAACGGTACCGGACGCATCATGGCATCGAGGATGCGCAGCCCGGTATTCCACACCGGGAAACCAATCGGCACGCTGTTGCCGGTTACCGCCGCGAGCGCTTCACCATAGGCAGGGTACCAGCTCACGTCCACCGCAGCTTCCGTCGGCCCATAAAGGTTATGCAGCGGCACGTGAGTGAGCACTTCCCATTCCCGGCACAGCGAGGTCGGCAGCGCTTCACCGCTGCAGAATACCCGCTGTAGCGAGCGACAGGTGGCTGCCGTTTCCGGCGTCAGCGAGGCGACAAACGCCGCCAGCATCGACGGCACAAAGTGGGTAGTGGTGACGCCATATTGCGCAAAGAAACGCTGCATCGCCAGCGGGTCACGATGCGCCTCCGGCTCGGCCATCACCAGGCTCGCCCCGGCGATAAACGGCCACCAGAACTCCCACACCGAGACGTCAAAACTGCACGGCGTTTTCTGCGCCACCACGTCAGCAGCGGTCAGCGGATAGTGGTTTTGCATCCACAGCAGGCGGTTAACGATCGCCTCATGGCCAACCATGACCCCTTTAGGGCGGCCGGTCGAGCCGGAAGTAAAGATGATATAAGCGGTCTGTTCCGGCGTCGCCAGCGCTAACGGCTGGTCATCGCTCGTCTCCAGCGGCGCGTTCAGGCACAGGCTGGCGATGTTCGGGAAACGGTGTAACTGATCGTCGGCGGTAATCAGCAGCGATGGCCGCGCGTCTTCCAGCATCATCTGCAGGCGGTCGTCGGGATAACCGGTGTCCAGCGGCAGCCAGGCAGCACCGGCCTCGACGATGGCGTGCAACGCCAGCGTCAGGAAGACGGAACGCGGTAGCGCCACGGCCACACTGTCGCCGGGCTTCACGCCGCGCTGACGCAGCACGTTTGCCAGCGCCACCACCTGCTGGCGCATTTCGCGGTAGGTGAAGCGGTAATGGGCGTCAACCAGCGCCACGGCATCCGGCGTTTTTGCCGCCTGAGCGACAACCAGTGAACTCAACGTTTCACGCGACAGCGTTTTGCCCGTAGCGTTAATCTGCGCCAGACGATGATATTCATCGTCGGAAAGCAGCTCGGCATCGGCACAGGTCAAGGCGGGATTATCAGCAAACTGCTGCAATAATGCGGTTAAACGCGCGATATGTTGCTGCAACGTCGCTTTATCATAACGTTGTTGATTCGCCAGGACTTCCAGCGTCAGGCCGCCCTCTTCATCCGGGAACAGCGCCAGCTCCAGATCGTTCACCGGCCCGGTCGCCAGCGTATGGGTGATGGCCGTCACGTCGTCGAAAGCCAGACGATAATCGAACATTTTGACGTTAAAAACCGGGCCGAACAGCGCTTCATCACCAGCGGCTTTACCCGCATCACGGACAATCTGCTCGGCGTCGTAGCGCTGGTGGCGACGCATTTTTTTCAGCTGTGCTGAGAGGCGTGTCGCCAGCTCGGCCAGCGTCTCCTGGCCGTTGAGGATGACCGCCAGCGGCAGCACGTTCAGCACCGGGCCGGTGGAGGTCAACGCTGCGGAACCCAGGCGGCGCATAAAAATAAACCCTGCGGCATATTCACTGCGCCCGCACAGGCGTCCCAACCACAGCGCCGTTAACGCCAGCGCCAGATCGGCAGGCTGACAGTTTGGCGCTGCCGCGCTCAGGCGGCTAAACGCCCGGCGATCGGCGGTCAGCTTTAATCGCCAGATGGCGCTGCTTTGCGCCCGCCCCGGCAGCGGCGCGGGTGAGAGGGAAGCAGGAGACGGCAGCGCTTTTCGCTGCTCGGCCCAGAAGGTTTTATCGCGCAAGTACGCGTCGCTCTCGCGATAGCGCTGATATTCCTCCACCACTTCCGCAAACGGTGTGAACGCTGGTTCGGGCGTCACGTCGCCGCGCTGCCAGGCCTGGTAAATGAGGCTTATCTGACGGGTAATGGCCGGGAAGCTGAAACCGTCGACCAGCAGATGGTGATAACGCTGATACCAAAACCAACGGTTGTCTCCAACCCGGTAAAGGCGGTGGCAAAACAGCGGATTACCGCTGTCGACGCGGCTGTTTTGCGCCAGATCGGCCTGCATCCGCGCCAGCGCCTCCTGCTGCGGATCGTCAAACGCGCGTAAATCGTCTATCGGCGGTTCAGCAATAACCAGGCTATCGTCAACCCGCTGCCACACTTCACCATTGTCTTCGCTAAAGCGCAGGCGCAGCGTATCGGCCTGCATCATGCCGGCGGCAATCGCCCGCGCCAGCAGATCGCCATCGATTTCACCTTGTAATTCAACGTAATGTGCCACGCTCCAGGCGTTCGGCAGCGTCGAGAGTGCCTCCGCCATCCAGATACCCGGCTGAGCGGCAATCAACGGTAAACGCGGGCTCATGAGCGACCTCCGGAGGCGGTGAAGTGGTCGGGGGTTAGCGTGGTCCAGTGCGCACTTAACCAGGCGTTGCACGCCTCAAGCGGCTGAGGTTGGCAGACCACCGTCCAGCCCGCGGGTAGCGTGCACTGCTGGGGCCAGAGGCTGAACTGTCGCTGCGGGTTTTGCAGAAGGTAAAACTGCCCTTGCGCCACATCGAAGGGGTTACTGACTTGCATACCAAACTCCTGTCTTTAATCGCGCTCGCCGCCCCACAGGGTCATCAGCCCGGCGGTCAGGCCGCCGCGCCAGCAAAGCGCATCATGTCCGCCGTCAACCTGACGCCAGAAAATCGGCAGCTGCATGTGCTGTAATTGGACAAAAAGCGCCTGATTGGCGCGAAAAATAAGCGGTTCACGAACACCGGCTTCGAGCACGATGCGTAACCCCTGAGGCTGAACTTCGCCGCGTTGAAGCTGTTCAAGGAGAAGACCGCTCTGGTGTCCTCCACGGTGCGGCCACCAGTAAGAACCGGACTGGCTTAGCACGCAGCCAAATCGCGCCGGCCAGCGTAAGGCTGCATACAGCGCCGACAGGCCGCCGAAACTCTGACCGGCCACCACGGTGCGGTCGGCACGTTCGCTGAATGGCGCAATCGCCTGCACCTGCGGTAACAGCTCCTGCTGTACCGCCAGCCAGAAGTCGGGGTTACACGGCAGCTCGACGCTGCGATGGACGTTGTCGATGACATCAATTAGCAGGTACACCGCCGGAGGCAGTTTGCCCTCATCGGTTAACGCGGTCAGCGCAGGCCATACCGGCATGCTTTCCGCCCAGAACTGGCCGTCGAGCAGCACCGCCAGCGGACGCTCTTCATCGCCTGCATCGCCGGTGGAAAAAATCCATGCCCGGCGCTGGTTACCCAGCCGTTCGCTGTGCCAGGTGATGCACTGCGGCGGGTTCCAGCGCGCGGCGGGCGTTGACCAGCCGGGTTGCTCTGGCGCCTGCGGCATCTCCAGCGCCGACACCGCATGACCGCGCCCGCCCTTCCAGCTCTGCGGATTCAGCGGGTCAGCAATCGCCTGCGGCAACAGCTTACGCCAGCCTTCGCGCAGCCGCATGCGATCGGGTTCGGCCGCGGTGAAAATAGCCGGGGGAAAATCATCTTCACGCACGGAGGGCGCGAAACAGTAGCTGCCGCGCCAGGTCGATGGCAGCGTGGTTGTCCAGCACCACGCATCGGTGTGGGCAATACGTTGCAGCGTTTGTGGCACCGAGTTGTGGTGGTGATCGGTGACGCCGGTAATGTAAATCCATACCCGCCGAATCGGCGAAGTAGCTTCGCTTCCCGCCGGATCGCGCCACCAGAACGTTACCCGACATTGACCGTTAACACATTGATACTGTGGCCCTTTTATCGTCGCCCACCAGGCATCACTTCCTGTCGCTAACTTCCCCACCACGTTAACCCCATGTTTATTGTGGAATTTATTGTTACACGCTAAAATTTATTGATAATATTATTGATAACTATTTGCATTTGCAATAGCGTATTGGCGCGCAACTTTCACATGCTTTACGCATATAACCATGCCGGAGCTTGCCCTTTGGGACGGAGCTGTACGAGCCCCCGGCGACGAAAAGCAGGATACAAAATGAATAATAAAATCAAATCCCTGACCTTCCTGGTCAATTTGGGTATCTATGGCATGGCCGCTCCGGCCTTCGCCGCTGAAACAGACAGCAGCAAAAACGACGTCAACGGTGAAACCATGGTGGTGACCGCCGCCGAGCAGAACCTGCAGGCGCCGGGCGTTTCCACCATCACCGCCGATGAAATCCGCAAACGCCCACCGGCGCGCGATGTTTCTGAAATCATCCGTACCATGCCGGGCGTGAACCTGACCGGTAACTCCACCAGCGGCCAGCGCGGCAACAACCGCCAGATCGACATTCGCGGGATGGGCCCGGAAAACACCCTGATTCTGATCGACGGCAAGCCGGTTACCAGCCGTAACTCGGTTCGTCAGGGCTGGCGCGGCGAGCGTGATACCCGTGGCGATACCGGCTGGGTACCGCCGGAAATGATTGAACGCATTGAAGTCCTGCGTGGCCCTGCGGCAGCCCGTTACGGTAACGGCGCAGCGGGCGGTGTGGTCAATATCATCACCAAAAAGGGCGGTGATGAGTGGCATGGCTCCTGGAACACCTACTTCAACGCGCCGGAGCACAAAGAAGAAGGCTCCACCAAGCGCACCAACTTTAGCCTCAACGGCCCGCTGGGCGGAGATTTTAGCTTCCGCCTGTACGGTAACCTGGATAAGACGCAGGCGGATGCCTGGGATATTAACAACGGGCATCAGTCGACCCGTACTGGCGACTACGCTGACACCATGCCGGCCGGCCGCGAAGGCGTCAAAAACAAAGATATCAACGGCCAACTGCGCTGGGACTTCGCGCCAATGCAGTCGTTGGAGTTTGAAGCTGGCTATAGCCGTCAGGGCAACCTCTACGCGGGCGATACCCAGAACACCAACAACGATAATGCAGGCGACGGTCTGGTGAAAAAATATTACGGTAAAGAAACCAACCGTATGTACCGCCAGAACTATGCGCTAACCTGGAACGGCGGCTGGGATAACGGTATCACCACCAGCAACTGGGCACAGTACGAGCATACCCGTAACTCACGTCTGGGCGAAGGGTTGGCAGGCGGTCTGGAAGGCCTGTTCAATAGCGACCAGTTCAGTGATACCGATCTGGCTGACGTGACCCTGCACAGTGAAATTAGCATTCCCTTCGATCTGTGGGTTAATCAGAATCTGACCCTCGGCACCGAGTGGAACCAGCAGCGTATGAAGGACTCCAGCTCGAATACGCAGACCTTCCTTGGCGGTAATATTCCGGGCTATAGCACCGATGCCCGCAGCCCGTATTCCCAGGCGGAGATTTTCTCGCTGTTTGCTGAAAACAATATGGAAGTGACCGATACCACCATGCTGACACCGGCATTGCGTTTCGATCACCACACCATCGTCGGCAATAACTGGAGTCCGTCGCTGAACTTGTCTCAAGGATTAGGCGACGATTTCACCCTGAAAATGGGTATCGCGCGCGCTTACAAAGCGCCGAGCCTGTATCAGACTAACCCAAACTACATTCTGTACAGTAAAGGCCAGGGTTGTTACGCCACTGGTGCCGCCAGCGGCATCGGCTGCTACCTGCTGGGCAACGACGACCTGAAAGCGGAAACCAGCATCAATAAAGAGATTGGTCTGGAATTCAAGCGTGAAGGCTGGCTGGCTGGCATCACGTGGTTCCGCAATGACTATCGAAACAAAATTGAAGCGGGTACCGTTCCTCTGACCCGTATCAATAACGGCAAAACCGACGTTTATCAGTGGGAAAACATCCCGAAAGCGGTCGTTGAAGGCCTGGAAGGTACGTTGAATGTTCCGGTAAGCGAGACCGTGAACTGGACCAACAACATTACCTACATGTTGCAGAGCAAGAATAAAGAGACCGGCGAGCGGCTGTCGATTATCCCGGAATATACCCTCAATTCCACGCTGAGCTGGCAGGCGCGTCAGGATCTGTCGCTGCAAACCACGCTGACCTGGTACGGTAAACAGCAGCCGAAGAAATACGATTACCAGGGTGAACCGGTAAGCGGCTCTTCTGCCAATGAAGTCAGCCCGTACAGCATCGTCGGCCTGAGCGCAACCTGGGACGTGACCAAAAATGTCAGCCTGACCGGCGGCGTGGATAACGTCTTTGACAAACGACTGTGGCGTGAAGGCAACGCGCAAACCGTGAGCAACAACCGCACGGGCGACTACATGGCGGGCGCAGGGGCGTACACCTATAACGAACCGGGCCGTACCTGGTATATGAGCATCAACACCCACTTCTGATAAAATGGGCCCCCTCTCCCACACGGGAGAGGGTTCTTCAGGAGCCATATGCGCACCCATCACAGCACCCTCCACACGATACAGCGTATCGATTTTGCGCCCGACACTTTCACCCCGGGTGATTTACTGTGGCTGCCCCATCACGCCGAGCTTGCCCGCATGGGAAAAAAACGCCAGACCGAGCACCTCGCCGGACGGATTGCCGCCGTGCACGCGCTGCGCGCATTCGATGAAAAATCGGTGCCGGGAATCGGCAAGAACCGCCAGCCGATCTGGCCTGACGGCCTTTACGGCAGCATCAGCCACTGCGGTAACACGGCCATCGCCATCGCCGCCAGAACGCCGGTCGGCATTGATATTGAAGCCATTTTTTCGCCTCAGCTTGCCAGTGAGTTGGCGAGCCACATTGCCAGCGAAGAGGAACTTGCCGTGCTGCGCCACAGCACGCTGCCCTTACCGCTGGCGCTAACGCTGGCATTCTCGGCCAAAGAGAGCGCCTTTAAAGCCTATTCTGCGCAGACCAACGGCCAGCCCGGATTTCACAGCGCCCAGGTTGTGTCGCTCGATGCCAGCACAATACGGCTGAGCTTTACCGCTCGCTTCGCCCCCGCCCTTGCCAATAGCGTGATTTCCATCAATGGGTTAATCAACGGCCCGCACGTCATCACCAGTTCTCTCCCGCTCAACGAAGCGTGATCCTTTTCTCCTTTTAAGAAATTAACTGCGTAAAACGTAGACAGTTCCACAACTCAGCTTTATCGTTAAATTGAATAATAAATCATTATTGAATATATATTCAATGTGGAGAAAAAAATGAAAGCTAACTTTGTGAAGTCTGCCCTACTCGCTTCAACGATCGCCGTATCCGGTTCGCTGTTTGCCGCCGATAACGGGCTGATCGCCATTATTACCCCTTCCCATGACAACCCGTTCTTCAAAGCCGAAGCCGACGGCGCGGCGGCAAAAGCCAAAGAGCTGGGCTATACCACGCTGATTGCCTCGCATGATGATGATGTGAATAAGCAGAATCAGCTTATCGAAACCGCCATTGCCCGTAAGGCCAAGGCGATTATCCTCGATAACGCCGGGGCCGATGCCACCGTCGGGCCGCTGGAGAAAGCCAAAGCCGCCGGCGTGCCGGCGTTTCTGATTGACCGCGAAATCAATAAAACCGGCGTTGCCGTGGCGCAAATTGTCTCCAACAACTATCAGGGCGCACAGCTTGGCGCAGAGAAGTTCGCCAAACTGCTCAACGGCAAAGGCAAGTACGTCGAGCTGCTGGGCCGTCAGTCGGATACCAACGCCAGCGTCCGCTCGCAGGGCTACCACGACGTGCTGGACGATTACAGCGACATGAAAATGGTGGCGCAGCAAACCGCCAACTGGAGCCAGACCGAAGCCTTCACCCGTATGGAAGCCATTCTGCAAACCAACCCGGATATCGTCGGCGTCATCTCCGGTAACGACACCATGGCGCTGGGCGCGGAAGCGGCGCTGAAGGCGGCCGGTAAAAAAGACGTGATTGTGGTCGGCTTCGACGGTAGCGACTACACCCGCGACTCAATCATCAATAAGGGCAATATTAAAGCCACTGTCCTGCAACCCGGCTGGAAGCAGGCGCAGATGGCCGTCGAGCAGGCGGACTACTACCTGAAAAACGGCAAAGCGCAGAAAGAGGAGAAGCAGCTGATGGACTGCATCCTGATTGACGACGCTAACGCCAGCAAACTCAACATGTTCAACCTCAGCGAGTAACCGGAGACGTTATGTTCTTAAAACAATGGGGTGCCGCAGCCGCGTGCTGCGCCGCCCTGTTGCTGACGGCCTGCACGGTGGTGGATCTGGACGAAAACGGCAAGCCTATTCTGCCTGCCGACCCGAATGCCAAAGCCAGTTTCGACAACCTGACGCCACAGCAGATCGCGCAACAAACCTGGAAATCTCGAGTCATGGATGCCGCTCACCAGCATGCGCTGGATGCCGGCGCGCTGGACGCCCGTCGTCAGGCGGCCGGGAGTACGCCGGACAGCGTGTTTGTTCAATTGACCAGCGACGTGACCGCCGTTGACGTCAGCAACGAGCGCGAACAGAAACTGACGGTCAGCCTGAACGGCCAGCCGCTGACCATTCAGGTCGGGCCGGTGATGCGCGGCAACGCCATTCGTGATGCAACCGGCTTTAAGTTTGAAGACTTCACCAACCAGGTCCAGTTCGCCCAGCTTTCGCGCGCCTATAACCGCGAAGCGATAAAACAGCTGCCGAAGATCGACGCCAACTGGGTCGGCAAGCCGGTCGGGGTTCTGTTTGCCGTCACCTTAATTAACGGCAAAGCGCAGGATGCGGCGGCGCTGGAACTGAAACAGGAGACACCGTGATGAGCAACCATTCTGCTGATGACATCATCCTGCGCGCCCGCGGTATTTCGATGCTCTTCCCCGGCACCATCGCGTTGGATAACGTGGATTACAACGTCTGGCGCGGCAAGGTTAATGTGATTATTGGCGAGAACGGCGCGGGCAAATCGACGCTGATGAAAATTCTCGCCGGCGTGCAGCAGCCAAGTCGTGGCGAAATGGTGCTTAACGGTAAACCGGTCCATTTCTCCAGCACCCGTGAAGCCGCGGCACACGGTATCGGCATGGTGCATCAGGAGCTGAACCTGTTTGAAAACCTGAACGTGGCGGAGAATATTTTTCTTGGCCGCGAGCTGCAAAACGGCGTTACGCCGATTAACGAAGCCGAGCAGGAGCGCCGCGCCGCCGAGCTACTGCAGCGTCTCGATCAGCCAATTTCGCCGCGCGAACTGGTAGGCAATCTGAAGGTCGGTCAGCAGCAGCTGGTAGAGATAGCCAAAGCGCTGGCGGAAAACGCCGATATCCTGATTCTCGACGAACCCACCTCCGCGCTCAGTAAAACCGAGGTGGAAATTCTGTTTCGCGTGATTCGCGAGCTGACCCGCCAGGGCGTGTCGATTATCTATATCTCGCACCGTCTGGAAGAACTGATGGCGATTGGCGATATGATCACCATTTTGCGCGACGGCAGGTTCCAGTCGGAGGCCCGGGTAGCCGATATCGACGTGCCGTGGATCGTGCGCGAAATGCTCGGCAGCGATCCGGTCAGCAACTTCCTTGAACCAGGACGCACCTTCGGGCCGCCGCTGCTGGAAGCGGAGAATATCACCTGCGTCAACGCCGCCGGGAACACGGTGGTTAACGACGTGAGCTTTAAGGTTCACGCGGGCGAAATTGTCGGCATTTACGGGCTGATGGGCGCGGGACGTACCGAGCTGTTTGAGTGCATGCTCGGCACGGAGCGCAACTACCTCGGCAAACTGTGGCTCGACAGCAAGCCGGTGCCGCAGCGCTTAACGCCCGCCGAACGCATCCGCATGGGGATGAGCCTGGTGCCGGAAGATCGTAAACGTACCGGTATTTTCCCCATCTCGTCGGTCGCCAATAACCTGACGATCGCCAGCCTCTGGCGGCGGCTTCGGCGTGGGCTGACCATCGCCAACGGTGAGGAAAACGCGGTGGTGGCCAGCACCATTGGTAATCTCTCCATTAAGGTGTCGTCGCCGGAGGTGGAAATCCAGGCGCTCAGCGGCGGCAACCAGCAAAAGGTGGTGATTGGCCGCTCGTTGTTAACCAACCCGAAGGTGCTGTTCCTCGACGAACCGACGCGCGGCATCGATATCGGGGCGAAGGCCGACGTGTTTCGCATGATGGTGCAGCTTTCTCAGCAGGAGATCGCCGTGGTCTTCTCCACGTCCGATTTAAAAGAAATTATGGCGGTTTCCGACCGTATTCTGGTGATGTCTGGCGGCAAGCTAACGGCAGATATCGTCCGCGAACGGGCTGAGGAATCGGCGTTGGTTTCAGCAAGTGCTCAGGGGTTTTAAGATGAAAACGACTCAATCTGTCGCGTTAACGCCGCGCGGCGGGGCTTCGCTGTCCCGTGAAAACATTCTGCTGCTTCTGCTGAAGCTGCGTACCTTTATCGCGCTGTTCCTGATCGTCGGCTTTTTCACCATTACCGTACCGGGCTTTTTGTCGGCGGGCAGCATGGTGATTATGATTAAACATATCGCCATCAACGCGTTCCTGGCGCTGGGCATCACGTTTGTGATCATCACCGCCGGTATCGACCTCTCCATCGGCGCCACCCTCGGGCTGTGCGGAATGATCGCCGGGTGGCTAATTACCAAAGGTATCGTACTGCCGATGTTCGGCATCGCTATCTTCCCCAGCGTCTGGCTGATTGTGCCGATTGTGCTGGTGATTGGCGCGCTAATCGGTGCGGTGAACGGCTGGATTATCACCCGCTATAACGTCGCGCCGTTTATCTGCACCCTCGGCACCATGTACGTGCTGCGCGGCGCGGCGATGCTCACCTCGGATGGGCAAACCTTCCCTGGTCTTTCCGGCAATCCACAGTTGGGCAATACCGGGTTTGACGAGATTGGCGCCGGTTCACTGCTCGGTATTCCGTGGGCTATCTGGCTGATGATTGTGCTGGCGCTGATCATCGCCTATATCGCCCGTCGCCTGCCTTTTGGTCGCCACGTTTACGCCATTGGCGATAACGAGCGTGCGGCGGAACTCTCCGGCGTGAAGGTCAAGCAGGTAAAAGTGCTGGTCTATACCCTCTCCGGTTTCTGCGCGGCCATTGCCGGGATTGTGGTCTCCGCCCAGCTGCTGGCAAGCCACCCGGCCAACGGCACCGCCTTTGAAATGAACGCCATTGCCGCCGTGGTGCTCGGCGGCACCTCGCTCGCCGGCGGACGCGGCACCATTCTCGGTACGCTTATCGGCGCGTTTGTGATCGGTTTTCTTGCCGACGGGCTGGTGATGATGGGCGTCAGCGAGTTCTGGCAGATGGTAATTAAAGGCATCGTGATCATCGTGGCGGTGATTATCGACCAGATGCAAAACCGCATGCAGCAGAAGGCCGCGGTGGTGGCGCAGAAGGCGGTGATGGAAAACAAATAGTCACCACAATTTATCAAGCCCGGCGGAATTTGTCGGGCCGGTCTTTTTTTCGCCGCCGTCAGCGCGTTACGCTGTCTGGCGGCGGATTTTTTATATTAAGGAAAATCATGTGTTGAAATACTCCCCTATTGTTATCTCCCTCGCCAGCGCCCTGCTACTCGGCCATGCCTGCGCGGCAACCACCACAGACACCAGCGACTCACGCGCCCGTACGGTGATTACCACCGATGGTGAAGTCGATGATATGAACTCATTAATTCGCGCGTTTTTATACGCCAACGATATGGATATTGCCGGTATCGTGCTGACCAGTTCGGTTTATCACTACGCTGGCGACGCGGAAAAAGGGATCAAGCCCTACCGCTGGACCGGAACCCAGTGGGTCTACAACTATATTGCAGATTACGGCAAGGTCTATGACAACCTGAAAGCACACGACCCGCGTTACCCCACGCCTGAATACCTGCGTTCCATTACCAAAATCGGCAATATCAGTAATAAGGGCGATATGGCGCAGGAGACCGACGGTTCGCGCTTTCTCGAAAAGCTGTTCCTCGATAACGATAGCCGCACGCTGTACGTACAGACCTGGGGCGGAACCAACACCACCGCCCGTGCATTAAAATCCATTGAGGATCGTTATAAGAACAGCGCCGAATGGCCCGCTATCCAGCAAAAAATTAATCACAAGCTGGTGCTGTATATTATTCTCGACCAGGACAACAGCTATAACTACTACATCGCAACGCATTGGCCGAATTTAAAAACCATTAACGACCGCAGCAATTTTTGGCATTTTGCCTATGCATGGAAATACCACAGCGACGAACTGAATAGCCGCCTGAAGGGAGACTGGAGCTATCACCATCTGGTCGATAATAAAGGGCCGCTGATGGCCAACTACGCCTTAATGGGCGATGGCAAAATGATTGACGGTGAGCTGTATGACGAACAGCGCGGCACCGATGATTACCTGCGCAAAAATCCGCAGTATCAGAAATATGATTTTATTTCCGAGGGGGATTCGCCTTCCTTTTTATATCTTATCGACAACGGTCTTCGCAGCCGAGAAAACCCGTCCTATGGCGGTTGGGGCGGGCGATTTGGCCCCGCTCAGAACAATCGTGATATCAATAACGTGCTGGACTACAACATCTATACCCAGCGATATGAAGCGCAGTACAGCCTGAGCCGCTGGTTTGATGATATACAAAATGACTTCGCCGCCAGAGTTAACTGGTCCACGACCCGTGACGATACGGCGGTTAACCATCCACCGAAGGTGTCGGTCAAAGAGGGGCTGAATATTCGAGCCCGTCCGGGTGAAACCGTCAACCTGACGGCGCTGGCCAGCGACCCGGACGGCAATGCCCTCAGCTATCACTGGTGGCGCTATTTCGAAGCCGATACTTATCAGGACAGCGAACCGACAACGCAGCCGGTTGTCGATAATTCACTGGGTATGCAGTTGGATATCACCCGAACGCCGGATAAGACAGAGAAAATCAATACCATTGCCCTTCAGCGTGCAGACACGCCCAACATGTCGTTCGTTGTACCGCAGGATGCTAAAACCGGCGACACACTCCACATGGTAGTGACCGTTCGCGACAACGGAAAACCGGTGTTAACTCGTTATCAGCGCGTGATTATCACGGTTGAATAAATCGCGCGGTGAGGGTCAGATTGCTGACTATCGCCCATGATGCCGGGTGGTGCCACTCGTAGCCCGGTCGAGCGAACGCGACGCCGGGAATGGGTTCTGAGCCGCCCCGGGGTCGGCATAAATGCCTCGCCCGGGCTACCAACTTGCGGCTTAACAGGCTTACCCGCGCGACGCAGAGAATGCTTCCGGCGTCGTCACTTCACCCGCTTTATAACGGCTGACTGTCGGCACAAATCCACCCAGACCGCTAGTTAGCATCGCTTTCAGAGTGCTAAATTTAGACAATATACAACGCTCAATCTTTGCCGTTGCCGTTAATGCCCAAAAACCCCACCAGAACATCAACCAGAGAGTAGTTTTTCTTGCCCCCCTCCCGACAGATTTTGTGATTGCCATCAAACTTGCTGGTTTTACAGATAGCGCTGCACATGTAACTTGCTTACCCTATTAAATAAATAATCAATAGTGAATATATATTCAAGGCATTAAAATCCACCTTCCACTCTCATAGACTCAGAGAGGTTGTAAATGAACTACCAGCAAGTATCGGATAACATCATCAGGAACATTGGCGGCACCCACAATGTTACAAAACTGATCCATTGCGCTACCCGGCTCCGCTTCACCCTCCAGGATACCGGTCAGGCCGACATTGAGCAGTTAAAAAAAATTGATGGCGTGCTAACCGTCATTGTAAGCGGTGGTCAGACCCAACTGGTTATCGGTGATGAAGTCGGTAACCTCTTTAATGTGCTGCAAAAGAAACTGGGACAGACATCTACCGAAGAAATAGAGAGCTCGCCGCAAAAAGAATTGCCAACCGGCAATGTATTTGAACGACTGATCAAAACAATCTCTGGTATTTTTATTCCACTGATTGGCTTGATTGCCGCTACGGGTATTCTTAAAGGTTTTCTAACTGCGGCAGTCGTGCTCAATGTCGTCAGCGATAAGAGCAGCACCTGGCAAATTCTGTCGGTTGTGGCAGATGCATTCTTCTATTTCCTGCCAGTTATTCTCGGTTTTTCAGCAGGGAAAGCGTTCAACACGAACCCTTATATTACTGCGACTGTAGGTGCGGCACTCATTCACCCAACAATGGTGGAGTTCTATAAAGAAGGCACAGCACTCACCTTCCTCGGCATCCCAGTTATACTGATGAGCTACGCCCAATCAGTCATTCCAATTATTATTGCAGCCAAAGTAACGGCAATTGCTGAGCAATTTTTAAAGAAAGTCTTGCCTATCGCGATCCAACTTATCTTCGTTCCGCTCATCCTTTTTGTCGTCATTATCCCAGCAACATTCTTGGTTATTGGTCCTGCATCGATTTATGCCAGTAAAGGGCTCGCCGACATTTCTCTCGCGCTCTATCATCTGAGCCCGGTAGCTACAGGTTTTATTCTTGCCGGGATCTGGCAGGTAGCCGTTATTTTCGGTCTGCACTGGGCATTTATCCCTATTTTTATCAACAACATTTCGGTCTACGGCTATGATCCTATCAATGCCATGCTCTATTGCACCGTCTTTGCGCAAACCGGAGCTGCACTCGCCGTTGCTCTGAGAGCTAAAGAAGAAAAACTGAGAACAGTCTCTTATACCGCAACACTATCTGGATTCCTGGGGATTACAGAACCTGCAATTTACGGCGTCAACCTACCACTACGTAAACCCTTTATCATGGCATCAATAGGCTCGGCTTTTGGCGGGGCGATAGCCGGTTATTTCAGCGCTAAAATGTTCGGCGGTTTTGCTCAGGGCGGAATATTCGGCGTACCGTTATTCATCGACCCTGCGGGTTTAGGCGCCTCTTTTTACGGTTTCTGTATGTCACTCGTCGTTGCATTCTTCATTGCCTTAATTCTTACCTGGACCATGGGATATCAGGTTACAGCAGAAAAAAATGCTGCTTTAAAGCAAAGCTAATTTATTTTTGAGGTGATTATCATGTTGGCTATAAGTACTGATAAAAGGCATTTTTTGAAAGATGGCGAGCACTTTTTTTTCCTTGCCGATACCGTGTGGAGCGTGTTTACCAACGCATCAATGCCTGACTGGATTACCTATCTTGAGCACCGAAAAAAGCAGGGTTTTAACACCCTGCAAATAAATGTGTTGCCGCAGTGGGATCGAAGCAAAAAAACGCATACGCCTCACCCATTCCCCATTGATGAACAGGGTTATTATGACATTAGCCAACCAAATCATGGCTATTTCGATAATGCCCGCCAAATGCTGATGGAGGCGCATAATAGAGGTTTTGAAGTCGCATTAGTGCTGGTCTGGTGTTCGTATGTTCCCGGCAGTTGGGCCGACAAGCTACAGCGTACAGTGATGCTGCGTAAGAATGATATTCATCGCTACGTTGCTCTGGTCCATCAATGGTTCTCCATGGTATCGCCTCTCTATATTATTAGCGGCGATACCGGATTTGAGTCAGACGATATTATCGACTACTACACCATTGCCCTCGATACGATCAAAAGGCTTTCCCCGCAATCACTGACGACGCTGCATATTCGCGGCCGATTGTCTGAAATCCCGACAAGGTTGAAAGAGAGCGACAAGATTGATTTTTGGTTCTATCAGTCTGGGCATAACGCACAGCATCCTGAAATGGCCTATACCCTGGCCCAAACCTTCTTCAATGAGTACCCAGAAAAACCGATTATTAACTCAGAGCCCTGCTACGAAATGATGGGTTATAGTCGCGGGCAGTATGGGCGTTTCGATCGCACTGCAGTAAGAAAAGCTGCTTGGCAGAGCGTGCTATCCGGCGCTAGCGCGGGAATCACCTATGGCGCGCATGGTCTATGGAGCTGGCATACTCGTGATTCCGTCTATGGCACGACGATGGGAGAAGGTTTTTTACCGCCTTACTATTGGGATGAAGCGCTCGATTTCCCCGGAGCCGATGATTATGCCTGGCTGAAAAATCTGATTACGCGCCACCAATTCTGGAATCTGCAGCCCTACACTGGCCTAAGAGACTGCCCAGAGCCAATACGCGCGGCGCGCCATGGCGATCATATTCTGATCTACGTGCCCTACAATATTCAACTTACCCTGGAATACGAGCCGTCGTTAAAACAAGCGACCATTGTAGAACTGGAAAGCCAAAAAACCGCCAGCTTCCCTCTAGCAAGAAAAGACAACGACATCGTTATTCCGATGACGTCGTTCACCGGTGACTGCCTTTACATTCTGCATGATGGCAGTTTCACATTGTAGCGACAGTGCGTTGCAGTCACGGCGCGGCGACCGCCTGGAATTACCGGGCAAACCATGGATAGCGCTGCGCCTACGGCGGGTGTAAGTTACACCAGCAGCTCAGTGATCCCGTCGGAGCTGAGCTGCACCAGCCCCTTCACCCCGTAGTAGTAGCCCGTTTTATAGTGGCGAATGCGGATTTCGCTAATGTGCCTGTCCGGGCTGTCGTTCAGCATCCCCTGCGTCAGCGGCAGTATCTCATCGCCATAATCTTCAAACAGTTCGCCAGTCACAATCACGTTTTTAATGTTGTGGATAGGCGCAGTACAGCAAATCGCGAAATACAGCGCTTTGGCCGTCGATAACAGCGTGGCGGGTTTATTGCCCTCCTCGACGTTGAACGCTTGCTCAATACCGCCCTCATAAGGCAAATGGACAATCTCCGGGTAGAAGCCGTTCTCGCCTAACCCGGTTTCGCCATTCATGCAGTAGCCGTATCCCAGGCTGCCAAACCCCGGCATAAACGCCACCCAGGACATGCCCGGCGACAGTTTTGCCAGCATATGGCTGGTGCAATGGGCGATGTTAAAAATCTGCGCCGCAATGCCGATGGCATCCTCAACCTCGCGTTTAAGATTGACGTTATTTTCATTAAACAGCGGGCAATAGCGGACAATGCCGGTGAAATGTTCAATCCCACCCTGTAATGCAATGCTGATCACTTTGACGCGCGACAGCAAAACCTGCGCCGATTCGCAAAGCGTTTTGGCGCAATCGACCACTATTTTCACCAGCGCCTGTGGCGTCATCAGCTCGGCCAGAGCGCAATCATAGCTCGCCAGTACCGGCTGCTGCGTGTTGTAGTCGTTTAGCGTGGCTTGCAAATTGCCTTTGCGCAGCATGATGTTGATGCTAAACCAGGTGTGGGTTTTCACCGCCAGCATCTGTTGGGGACGACCAAAAGTGACATCCTTCACCTCTCGCTCTTCGATGAGCCGGTCGGCTAACAGCTGAGAGGTCAGTTTGGTGATATAGGCTTTGGTAACGCCGAGTCGACGGGTCATCTCCGCCCGCGACTCGTTTTCACTGTGCAGAATATTGAGGATCTGCTTTTTATAATCCATGATGTTAGGCCCCGGTGCACTATTGAACGTCCTGGCGCCGGTATCATAACATCCTGGCCGCATATTACCTGCCCTTCTCTTTACGTCGTAGCAGCAGCACCCAATCGCTGCCGGTATCCGGCGGGTCGATGCTCAGGAAAAAGGTTTCCGAAATATCCTCGCTCACTCGGTTCAGAATGCCGTAACGCGGGTCAAACCAGCTTATCTCAAACCCAGTGTCGGCAAAGGCGCTAACGTCCACCACCACGTTTTGCTGTTCTGGAATATAGACCGCAATCCAGCGATGTTGCGCATCGCGCATCGCGCGGCAGTGACGGCGGTCGCTCGGATTGTCACCGAGCAAAAGCGTCTGGTCCGGTACACGCTGCCACCACTCGGGCAGCGATTCAATAAAGCGACGCAGTTGGCCGATATTAAACGCCCCCGGATAATTGAGCACCTCGAACCAGTAGGGGATCGTATCCCCCTGATAGGTGCTGGCGGCGCTTTCGGGAATCGCGATAGCGTCATCTTCCGGACGACGCATTTGCCACAGGCTATAGCAACCGTAGGTGATCCCCGAGCCGCCGGCAAATACCGACCAGTAGCTGGTACGCCGGATCTCGCGGTCGGTAAAACGGCTGGCATCCTGCGAGCGCTTAAACTGATGCTGACACATCACCGGATGCGCCTCGTAGCAAGGCTCGCTGTCGAGGACCGGTTTATCCTGACGCTGGTAGTCCATCTCAATCGGCCGCCACGAAGGGTACGCCTGCCCCATATGGCCGGTTTGCCAAACCACAAAGTCGTGCCACGACCGCTCGCCCAGCATATCAAGGGTACTACGTCCTCCCTGGGTGTGGACAGTGATCGGCGCATCACCGCTGCCGCCCGCCCGTAGCCCTTTCGCCATTTCCTCCAGCAGTTGGCGCTGATCTTCACCGACGATGGCGCGATCGCCGCCAATCATCCACAATAGGCCCGTACCCTGCATTTTGTTGCTCAGATAGCGGCAAAATGCAGCAATATTATGTCGATTAAACAGCGGCTTTCGGTCCTGCCCCCAGCTATTGTTGACGCTCCAGTGGGAGCCCCACATCGGCACCAGCGCAATCACGATGCCTAACTGGTTCGCCCGTTCGGTAACCAAACGGATATGGTCAAAATAGGCCTCGTTTGGCTCCAGCGTCAACAGGTCATGAAAAGGCAGATGCCTGCCTTCATAGGTAGGCGTATGCAGCCCGTCCAGTTCGCAGACCGCGACCGCCTGCACCACGTTAAAGCCCTTCTCCGCGCGATTGCGTAAATAGCGTTCCGCTTCTGACAGCGTCAATTTATGGAACAGCTCCCATGCGGTACAGGCCGTATAGAAAAAGGGCTGATTGTCCTCGTCGTAGAAGCTTCGGCCATTAATGCGCAGTTTTTTCATTACCAACTCCTGATGATAAAGATGGGGTGTCCTGAACAAAGGCCTGGCATGTTTTTTCATCCAGTCTGTAGCGCGAGAAGATAAACGCGGCGATAAACATACAGGCGGCAGGTAGCCAGGCGTACAAAAGGGTAAAAGCGGAAAGTTGATGCGACGTGGCGCTGGTCATGGTGTCGGGATTATAGCCATACCACGCCAGCACGTAGCCAATAATCGCGCCGCCGATAGCCATACCGGCCTTGGTGGCAAACAGCATCCCGCCACCTATCATGCCGTTAATACGCACGCCGTAGCGGTGGAAACCGTAATCAGCCACGTCGGCCACCGTCGCCCAGAGGATCACGGCGATAAGCTCAACTGCCAGCGTCGCCAGCACGAACAGCGCCGCGTGGAAATAGACGGCGCTGGTCGGGGTCAGGCCGATGATTAGCGTGATCAGGCCGCCGACGACCTGGCTTATCACCAGTAGCGGGATACGTTTAATCCAGCCTTTTTTTAGCCAGTAGCCGGTCAGCAGCGGCGCGACGATACCTGCAACAGATCCTGCGGTTAACAGCAGGCTGAGGAACGATCCCGGCATATTGAGTACATATTTCACGAAATACGCGGCCGCGCCGAACTTCAGCGTATTCATAATCATCACCACCAGTTGGGCGGCAAACACAATCATCGCCTGGTCGTTTTTAAAAACAAACTGCACCTGCGCCTTCAGGCTGAGCGTCTGATCCGCATCCGATAACACTCGCTCGGTGGTGTTGAAATAGCACAGCAGCACCAACACGGTAGACAACAACCCGATACCGCACATCACCACGCGATAGCCCAGCACGTCATTGTCGAACAGCGCAATTAGCGTCGGCACCAGCAAAGAGCAGATAAGATAGGAGACTTTCGCCAGCGGGAAACGAATGGCGTTAATCTGGATACGCTCCTCGCTATCAGCTGAAATTGCCCCCAGCAACGAGACGTAGGGCACCACCACCAGACTGAAGGTCAGCACCAGAATGATATAGGTCACATAGGCGTACAGCGTGCGCCCCACTTCACCGAGATCCGGCGAGAAGAACACGGCAGCGCAGCTCAAGCCGTAAGGCAGCGCGAACCACAGTAACCAGGGGCGATAGCGACCCAGCCGCGAGCGGGTACGATCGGATAGCGAGCCGATAACCGGGTCGCTGATGGCATCAATCAGGCGGGTAATTAAAAACAGCGTCCCCATGGCCGCTGGGTTGAGTTTAAAAACGTCGGTGTAATAGATGGAGAGAAACATCATCGTCATACCCATAAAGATATTGGCCGATGTATCTCCAAGCCCGTAGCAGAACTTTTCACGAAAGCGTATTGGCGTTGTGGCGAGTGTTTTCATTGTTGTTCACCATCCGGTTTGTCACTGTAGGATTCAGCGATCGCTAACTTAGTAAACCATGGAAACAAAGTTAAGCCCATTTAGTTTCTTTTGTGAACTTAGTCAATAAATAAACACCTCGCGAAAAAGGTGTTTAAAAATTAATATATATATTTCAATGAAATAGAATCACTCTTTGATCAAAGAGCGTGCGGTTGGATAATCCGTAATCAACACATCGATATATTCCCCGCGCAGCGCGCCGCGAATCGCATTGCTTTTCTCCACGCCTCCCGCCAGCGCAACAACGTGCGGACAAGCGCGGGTTTGATCAAGCTCCATGCCGATAACCGGGTCTTCCTCATGACTGAGCACCGGTTTGCCCTCGGCGTCGTAGTAGTGCAGACAGATGTCCCCTACCGCGCCGCGTTCGGCCAGCAGTTCGAGCATTTCTTCGTTGTAGTAGTTGCCGGAGTTTTTCAGCAGCTGCGACGGTTCCAGGTCGCCAATGCCAACGATCGCCACGTCCACTTCGGCAAATTTATTCACCACCGCTTCAACGTCCGGGCTGTTCACCAACCGCGCGCGCTCTTCGACCGAGTGTTCAATACTCTGCGATGGCAGCAGCCACGCCGGACAGCCAAGATGCGCCGCCAGCTGCTGGGTCAGAATGGTCGCCTGTACGTTGCCGTTCGGCCCGACCCCGCCCAGCAGTTGAATTACCCCTGCGGCGCGGATGTTCTGCGGGTGCATTTCATCGACCATACAGCGAATGGTACTGCTCCAGGAGGAGATCCCCACCAGGTCTTCCGGGCGCAGGCGAGTTTCCACATAGTGTGCCGCCGCGCTGCCGATGGCATGCTTAATTTGCGAACTGCTGGCGTTTTCACCGACGTCAACGACGATGGCCTGACGGATACCGTAGCGCTGTTCAATCGCTTTCTCCAGCTCGACAAAAATATTGGTCGGCTGCACGACGGTGATTTTCACCAGCCCCTCTTTCTGGCAGCGCGTCAGGGCGCGGGAGACAAAAGATTGCGACAGATGCAGCAACGACGCTATCTCAGACTGTTTTTTATTTTCGCTATAGTAAAGCGTGGCGATCTTCACCAGCAACCGCTGTTCATCCTGCTTAGACATGGCATTCCCCTTAATTCCCTGCCTGTTATTTTTATTCATAGCTGAATAGATAACAAGCGCGCCCTGCATTCCGCTCAGATCTCAAATGTGATCGTTTTCTCTTTTTACAGAAAACGGCTGACAGAAGTCGTGGACAAACCCCATTTCAGAGCCTATCTTACAATCATGAATAATAAATCAGTAGTGAATATATATTCAGGTCGATAAAAATGCCTTATCTGGCGGCTATCTGGCAATGACAGGCATATTGCCCCTTTTTTTCGCCCTGGCTGAATTTTTATTCAAATCAGAATTAACATTCAAGAGGTATGCTATGAATCCGTTTTCGCTCTCCATAGAAGCGTTAGAGAAGAAAGCCCGGGCCATTCGCCGTCGCATTATCGTGCTGAATGCCGAAAGCCCGGCGGGCGGGCACACCGGGGCCGATCTGTCTCAGGTTGAGCTGCTCACCGCCCTCTATTTTCGCATCCTGAACTGCTCGCCGGAACGGAAGGACAGCGATGACAGGGATATCTACATTCAGTCTAAGGGGCATGCGGTTGGCGGCTATTACTGCGTTCTGGCAGAAGCCGGGTTTATTCCAGAAGACTGGCTTTCTACCTACCAACACGCCGACTCGCACCTTCCGGGCCACCCGGTACGTCACAAAACGCCGGGGATCGAACTCAATACCGGCGCGCTAGGTCACGGCCTGCCCGTTGCCGTGGGTATTGCGCTGGCGGCTAAACGCGATAACAGCAAACGCCGGGTATTTGTGGTCACCGGCGACGGCGAGCTGGCGGAAGGCAGCAACTGGGAGGCGGCGCTGGTTGCCGCCCACTACCAGCTGGATAATCTTTTTATCATCAACGATAAAAATAGCCTTCAGCTAGCTGGGCCGACGAAAGAGATCCTGAACACCGACCCGCTGGACGAAAAGTGGCGCGCCTTCGGGATGGAGGTGACCGAATGCAACGGCAACGATATGGCTGATGTTGTCGCCACTCTGGAAGGGCTGCAGCCGCACGGAAAACCGCATGTGGTGATAGCGAAAACCACTAAAGGCGCGGGCGTCTCGTTTATCCAGGGACGATCTGAGTGGCACCACCGGGTACCAAAAGGTGAAGAAATTGAACTGGCGCTGGAGGAACTGAAAGATGAGTAATAGCGAACACCTGGCTACCGTCATGGTAAATGCCTTTATCGATGCCGTCGATCGTGGCGTTGACCTGGTACCGGTAGTGGCCGATTCCACCTCCACCGCCAAAATTGCCCCGTTTATGCAGAAATTTCCCGGGCGACTGGTTAACGTCGGCATTGCCGAACAGACGCTGGTCGGCGCCGCGGCGGGTCTGGCGCTGGGCGGCAAAATCGCCGTCACCTGTAACGCCGCACCGTTTCTGATTTCCCGCGCCAACGAGCAGATTAAGGTCGATATTTGCTACAACAACACCAACGTTAAACTGTTTGGCCTGAACTCCGGTGCCAGCTATGGCCCGCTGGCCAGTACGCACCACAGTATCGACGATATCGCCGTGCTGCGCGGCTTTGGCAACATTGAGATTTACGCGCCATCCAGCCCGCAAGAGTGCCGACAGATTATCGACTACGCGCTGGACCACGTCGGGCCGGTCTATATCCGCCTCGACGGTAAAGCGCTGCCGGAACTGCATGACGAAGGCTATCAGTTTACGCCGGGGAAAATTGACGTGCTGCGCCAGGGTAAGGATGTGGCGCTGGTGGCGATGGGGTCGACGGTGCATGAAATCGTGAGCGCTGCCGCCGAGCTGGTGCAAAGAGGTATTGAGGCGACGGTTATCAGTGTACCTTCTATTCGTCCCTGTGATACGGCGCAGCTCCTCTCACTCCTGAAGCCGCACCGGGCGGTGGTCAGCGTTGAAGAACACAATATTAACGGCGGCGTCGGTAGCCTGGTGGCGGAAGTGCTGGCGGAAGCAGGCTGCGCCATTCCGCTGCGTCGGCTGGGGATTGCCGATGGCAAATATGCCCTTGCCGGCGACCGTGCGGCAACGCGCGCTTACCATGAAATTGATACGGCGGGCGTCGTCAAACATGCCGTCGCCCTGTACCAGACACACGCCAAACAATAACAACAAAGAATATCTTACTGGAGAATTAGCGATGTCCCGAATTCCACAAACGCTGACGATGGGCGTCATTATTGGCAACCGCGGATTTTTCCCAAGCTACCTGGTCGCCGAAGCCCGCGAGCAGGCCACCGCGCTGTTTGCTCGCCTGGGCATTAACACCATTATGCTGGATGACAGCCAGACCGAGCTGGGCGGCGTCGAAACGCGCCAGGATGCCAAGATTTGCGCCGACCTGTTCCGCGCCCACCGTGATGATATCCACGGTGTCGTGGTACTCCTGCCTAACTTTGGCGATGAAAAAGCGGTCGCCGAAACCCTGCGCCTCTCCGGCCTCAACGTGCCGGTACTGGTGCAGGCGGAAGAAGATAACCTCGATAAAATGGGGCTGGCGACGCGCCGCGACAGCTTCTGCGGCAAAATCTCCCTGTGCAACAACCTGCGCCAGTACGGCATTCCGTTTACCCTGACCACCCAGCACGTCTGTGCGCTGAGCGGCGACATTTTCGCCAAAGACCTACAGCGATTTGCGCAGGTCTGCCGCGTCGTTAGCAGCATGCGCGGCGTACGCGTTGGGGCGATCGGCGCGCGTCCGGCGGGCTTTAACACCGTGCGCTACAGCGAAAAGCTGCTGGAAAGGCTGGGTATCGCCGTCGAAACGCTCGATCTCTCCGAAGTCTTTACCCGCATTAAGCAGCTGCGCGATGACGATATTCGCGTCGATGAAAAACGCCGTCTGCTGCTCGACAACGCCGATGCCAGCCGCATCCCGGCCGATAAGCTGGTGACCATGGCCAAGCTGTTTGTGGTCATCAGCGAATGGGTCATCGCCAACGATATCGACACCACCGCCATCCAGTGCTGGACCTCATTACAGGAAAACCTCGGCATTAACGTCTGCTCCATTATGAGCGTGATGTCTGGCCAGTTGATGCCCAGCGCCTGCGAAGTGGATGTGATGGGCGCGCTCTCCATGTATGCGCTGGCCAGCAGCAATCTCAGCCCCGCCTCCATCGCCGACTGGAACAACAACTTCGGCGACGACCGCGATAAGTGCGTGCTGTTCCACTGCGGCAACTTTGCCTCCGCCAGCCTGGAGTCACCGCATATGGGTACCGCCGATATCATCGGCACCACCGTCGGTAAAGAGAACACCTGCGGCGCGGTGCACGGGCGCATGAAGAGCGGCGAGCTGACCTATTTCCGCTTAAGCACTGACGATCTGACCGGTGAAATCAAAGCCTACGTCGGCGAGGGCCGCTCGGTGGACGATCCGCTGGATACCGTCGGCTGCCGCGCGGTGATTCACGTTCCGCAGCTGGAAAACCTGCTGTCGTGGATCTGCCGCAACGGCTTTGAACATCACGTGGCGATGAACCACTCCGCCAGCGCGGCGGTGCTGCACGAAGCCTTCACGCGCTATCTTGGGGTTAACACCTACCTGCATCAGTGAGGCGACCGTGGCCAGTAAAGAGGTAATTATTGCCCTCGATGAAGGGACAACCAATGACAAGGCCGTGGCGCTGGACGCCTGCGGCAAAGTGCTGGTATCCCGCTCCCGCGCGCTGAGCATCAACACGCCGCGCGAGGGTTGGGTAGAACAGCCGGCGGAACTGCTGGTAAGCGCATCGCTGGCGGTTATTGCAGAGGTTATCGAGACGGTAGGCGCGGACAACGTGGCGGCGCTGGCGATCAGCAACCAGCGCGAGACCGCGGTGGGCTGGTACCGCAATAACGGTCGGCCGTTGGGTGCCGCCATTACCTGGCAGTGTTCACGCACCGCCGGGTTCTGCCAGTCTCTCCGGCAACAGGGAAAAGAGGCGCAGATCAAAGCTGTAACCGGTCTCCCGATCGCGCCGCTTTTCTCTGCCTCCAAAATGCGCTGGCTGCTGGAGTCCGTGCCTAACGGCGTCGGGCTGGCAGAGAGCGGCGAGATCTGTCTGGGCACCGTCGATAGCTGGCTGCTGTGGAATCTGACCGGCGGCGACGCTTTTTGCTGTGACTATTCCAATGCCGCCCGCACCCAGCTCTTTAACCTGCATACCGCCAATTGGGACGACGAGATGCTGGCGTTATTTGGCATCCCGCGCCAGGCGTTGCCGGAAATTCGCCCTTCCAGCGGTCTGTTTGGCTACACCCATAAATGCGCAGGCATTCCCGACGGCATTCCGGTAATGGCAATGATCGGCGATTCTCACGCCGCCCTCTTTGCCCATGGAGTAGGCAGCGCGGGCTGCGTGAAGGCCACCTACGGAACAGGCTCGTCGGTGATGGCGCCGGTAAATTCAGCGCAGTCTGGCGTGGATGCGCTCGCCACTACCGTTGCCTGGCATGACGGCGAACGCCTGGTATACGGGCTGGAAGGCAATATTCCGCACACCGGTGATGCGGTGGCGTGGATGGTGGAAAGCACCGGTTTAGATATGCTGCCGCCCTCTGAGCTGGCGCAACAGCTAAGCCAGCTACCCGCCTCTGTAGATTCCACGCTGGGCGTCTATTTCGTGCCTGCGCTTACCGGGCTGGGCGCGCCATGGTGGGATGAAAATGCGCGCGGGATGATTCGCGGCCTGAGTCGAGGCGTGAAGCGCGCGCACCTGGTCAGAGCGGCGCTGGAGTCAATCACCTATCAGATTGCGGACGTGGTCATGACCATGCGCCAGCACGATGATTTTGCCTTAACGGCGCTAATGGTTGACGGCGGCCCAACCCGTAACGACTGGCTGATGCAGTACCAGGCCGACCTGCTCGGTTGCCCGGTCATGCGCAGCGATGTGACCGAGCTTTCCGCCATGGGGGCTGCCCTGCTGGCGCGTAAAGCGCAATGCAGCCTGCCTACCGCCGAACTGCGCCAGTTCTTGCCGGAGCATGTGAGCTTCCAGCCCGATATGGCGCGTCACGGCCGTTTGCAAAAACGTTGGCACGAGTGGCAGTCTGCGGTTGAACTGACCCGTTTACAGACCGCCCCCCTCTGACTCGACCGTCCAGGAGGTGAAGCATCCCCTTCACCTCCTTCTTCCTTCCACCAGTCATAAATATGACCGGAAATCGAAAATAACGAATCAACAACCAGATTTCCCCTTTCTATTAATATAAAAATCAATAAACCCGTCACATATCAGTTTTAATCCCTACAAAAATATAGTTTCCTCTCGCAATTACCCCTATTATTTCTTTGATACATTTATATAAGCAATGAAACAATTGCTGGGAATTAAGGAATCCAATGAATACGCAAACACGGACACGGAAAGAAGTGAGCGAGAGCCGGCTGATGAGCGGCTTTCTCAATGCCATTGAAAAAGCAGGCAATCGTCTGCCGGAACCGGCGCTGATCTTTTTCTACTTTTTACTGGCGGTTATGGGCCTGTCGGCAGTGCTGTCGATGATGACGTTTGACGTCATCAACCCGATGACCCAGGAAGCCGTCAAGGTCAACAACCTGCTCTCCGCCGAGGCGCTGACCAACACGCTGGCCAATATGGTCACCACCTTCACCGGCTTCGCGCCGCTGGGGATTGTGCTGGTCGCCATGCTCGGCGTGGGCGTGGCGGAAAGCTCCGGCTTTATCAACGTGGCGCTGAAAAAGATGCTACGCGTGACGCCGAAAAAACTGCTGACGCCAATGCTGATTTTCGTCGCCATGTTCAGCCACGTGGCGGCGGATGCGGGCTATGTGCTGGTAATCCCGCTGGGGGCAATTATCTTTATGTCCGCCGGACGCCACCCGCTGGTGGGGATTGCCGCCGCGTTCTCCGGCGTTTCCGGCGGTTTCGCCGCCAACATGGTACCAACCGGTAACGACGCGCTGCTGCAAGGGTTTACTCAGGCCGCAGCCCAACTGCTCGACAGTACCTACACCGTCAATACCCTGTGTAACCTGATCTTTGGCATCGCCTCTTCTATCGTGATCACGCTGGTTGGCTGGTGGGTCACCGAGCGTATCGTCGAACCACGCGTTAGCAAAATGACCATCGACGGCGACTTTAAGCACGATGAAGATATGTCCAACGTTACGCCGCAGGAAAGCCGCGCCTTTAACCGCGCGTCGCTGGTGATGCTGCTGGGCCTTGCCGCACTGGCTGCCGCCGCCTGGCCGGAAGGCTCAATGCTGCGCGGGAGCGACGGCTCGCTGACCTCGTATAGCGCGCCGATTATGAAATCTATCGTGCCGCTGATTTTCCTGATCTTTATCCTGCCGGGCATCGTATACGGCTTTGCCTCCAGCACCTTTAAAACCGGCAAAGACGTCATTGGCGCGATGAATGACTCGATGAGCAAAATGGGCTCATACATGGTGATGGCCTTCTTCTGCGCCATGTTCATCAAAGCATTCAGCGACTCCAACATCGGCACGCTGGTGGCGCTGGTGGGCGCGGACGGCTTAAAAGCGCTGGCGCTGCCGGGGCAGGCAACCATCATCGGGATGATTGTTCTGACGGCGGTGGTTAACCTGTTGATTGGTTCAGCGTCGGCAAAATGGGCGCTGCTGTCGCCGATTATGGTCCCGATGCTGATGGCGGTAGGGATTTCGCCGGAGCTGACTCAGGCGGCGTTCCGTATCGGTGACTCCTGCACCAACATCATTACTCCGCTGATGGTCTTCTTCCCGCTGATTGTGATCTACTGCCAGCGCTACGTGAAAGGTGCAGGCGTAGGTACGCTGGTCTCGATGATGATGCCTTACTCCATCGCCTTCTTCATCGCCTGGAGCGCGCTGTTACTGCTGTGGTGGGGGCTTGGTCTGCCGTTGGGTATTGCAGCACCGTATACCTGGAGTCCGAGCTAAGGTTCAGCTTCAACGCAGTTCCCTCTCCCCAATGGGGGGAGGGAACCCACGCCACAAGATCTACACCGCTAAATGGGCAAAACGGCCCAGCACGTCCTGTAAAATCCCGAGTCCTTTCTTCACCTGTTCAGCGTTGATGGTACACGGCGGCACCACGTGAATACGGTTCTCCACCACAAAACTCAGCAGCCCCGCTTCGGTTAACGCGCCCTTAATCTCCGCCATATTCCCCGCCGCCAGCGGCGTTTTCTTCACGCGATCGCTGACCAGTTCCAGCGCCTGGAAGACACCACGACCGCGAACGTCACCCACCAGCGGCGAACGCTCCGCCAGTGCTTCCAGCCCCTGGCGCAGCACACCATTGCCGATCAGCGCCGCGTTTTCCACAATCCCTTCGTCTTTCATCGCGTCTAGCGTCGCAACGATCGCCGCCATCGCCAGCGGGTGGCCGGAGTAGGTCAAGCCACCGGCAAAGAAGCGATCGTCAAAGTAGTGGGCGATCCGATCGCTGATGATCACCCCGCCTGCTGGTACGTATCCGGCGTTCACCCCTTTGGCAAAAGTGATCAGATCCGGCACGATGCCATCCTGCTCGAAGGCAAACCAGCTGCCGGTGCGGCCAAATCCCGCCATCACTTCATCAAGAATCAGGATGATGTTGAACTCGTCCGCCAGCGCACGAACGCCTTTCATATAGCCTTCCGGCGGCACCAGAATGCCCGCCGTGCCCGGAATCGACTCCAGCAAAATGGCCGCGATAGAGGATGGGCCTTCGCACTCGATCATCCGCCGCAGATGGGCCAGCGCGCGGCGGCACTCTTCCTGCTCAGTGGTGGCGTTAAATTCGCTGCGGTACAGATACGGGTTAAAGAAGTGAACGTGGCCGCGCGAATATTCGTTCGGCACGCGACGCCAGTCGCCGGTAGCGGCAATCGCGCTGCCGGTATTGCCGTGATAGGAGCGGTAGGCTGACAGCACTTTGTCGCGCCCGGTGTACATGCGCGCCATGCGGATGGCGTTCTCGTTAGCGTCGGCCCCGGCGTTGGTAAAGAACACTTTGCTAAACCCTTCCGGCGCGAGGCCAATAATACGCTTTGCCGCCTCGCCGCGCGCCAGGTTGGCGGTTGCAGGCGCAATAGTCACCAGCGTCTCCAGTTGCTCCTTCATCGCCGCCAGCACGCGGGGGTGCTGATAGCCCAGGTTAACGTTTACCAGCTGGCTGCTGAAATCCAGATAGGTTTTGCCGTCGTAATCCCACAGCTCACAGCCTTTCGCCCCGGCAATCACCAGCGGGTTGAGGTTGCCCTGCATTGACCAGGAATGAAAAACATACTCTCTGTCCAGTTGGCGGACGGCCTGATTGTTTAACTCTGTCATCGTCGTTCCTCGCATAGCGTTGGCGTTGATTCATCATGTCGCCGACAGAAAAAAAAGTGATAGAGCCAGTGTAGACCGACGGCTGTGACAACGTGTCACATCGCCGCGCCGCGACTGTCCCTCGGCAGGGCGCGTAAGGGTTTTTATAGTGACCTGAACAACCTGCACAGGAGAGCACAATGCAACAACGTAACGTGGTGTTTATTACCGGGGCGACCTCCGGCTTTGGGCAAGCGGCAGCGCACGTGTTTGCGCGGGCGGGCTGGGCGCTGGTATTGAGCGGCCGCCGGCTGGCGCGGTTACAGGCGCTACAAAACGAACTGGCATCGCGGGTGCCGGTGCATGTTATCGAACTGGACGTGCGGGATAGCGCGGCGGTGGCGTCAGCCGTCGCCGCATTACCGCTCGAATTTGCCGACGTCACCACGCTCATCAACAATGCCGGTCTGGCGCTGTCGCCGCAGCCCGCGCAGAAGGTGGATCTCGTGGACTGGCACACCATGATAGATACCAATGTCACCGGGCTGGTCAACGTGACCCACGCGCTGCTGCCCACGCTGGTTCGCCACGGCGCAGGCGCAAGCATTATCAACATTGGTTCGATTGCCGGGCAGTGGCCGTATCCGGGCAGCCATGTGTATGGCGCCAGCAAGGCGTTTGTGAAGCAGTTCAGCTATAACCTGCGCTGTGACCTGTTAGGCACCGGCGTGCGCGTCACCGACCTGGCACCGGGTATTGCCGAGACGGAGTTTACGCTGGTGCGCACCAAAGGCGACCAGGCGGCATCCGACGCGCTGTATCGCGGCACCACGCCGCTGTCAGCGCTGGATATCGCTGAACAGATGTTTTATATCGCGACGCTGCCGGATCATATGAATATTAACCGCGTGGAGGTGATGCCGGTGCGTCAGGCATGGCAGCCGTTCGCGATTGACCGGGATTAGCGCGGTGCACGCTCCCCCTCCCCCTCTCCCTGTACGGTCCGGGGACATGGTGAACACTTGTTCGGGGACATGGTAGACACTTAC
>ERZ1026892.12-NODE-12-length-97457-cov-39.174124_pt1 | contig 97457 bp, 60 predicted proteins | sample MGYA00380176_ERZ1026892 | MGnify/ENA primary metagenome ERZ1026892 (study PRJEB33269, sample SAMEA4719812) | human gut metagenome | biome: human-associated habitat; feature: organic feature; material: feces | place: Cameroon | collected 2013-10 ... | reverse complement strand
CGACGCGTCTCGCGTCGGAAAAATAAAAAGAAAAGACACACAAAACCCACTAAATAACAGCTGCACTATACCCGACGCGAGACGCGTCGCCCCCATTAGAGTTTGCGTTTCTTCAAGCACAAAACACCACCAACAAACGCTACCTCTAATGGGGGCGACGCGTCTCGCGTCGGAAAAATAAAAAGGAAAGACACACAAAACCCACTAAACAACAGCTGCACTATCCCGACGCGAGACGCGTCGCCCCCATTAGAGCTTGCGTTTCTTCAAGCGCAAAACGCCACCACCAAACGCTACCTCTAATGGGGGCGACGCGTCCCGCGTCGGAAAAATAAAAAGAAAATGCTCATCACCGGGCACAGCTCGCTACGCCATCTGCCCGTCACGCCACTCGCGGGGCGTCATGCCCGTGCGGTCGCTGAATATCTTGTACAACTGGCTGCGCGATGTAAAGCCACAGGCCGACGACACACTCTCGTTGGTGTACTCGGGGTGCGCCCTGATGTAGTCCTGCGCCTCCTTAAAACGTATGTCGCTCAACCAAATGCGGAAGGTGGTGTGCAAATGCTGGTCGAAATAGATGCTGAGGATGCGGCGCACCACACCTATGCTCTGCGAGAGTTTGACCATGTTGACGGTGGTGTCGCGAAAGTTCTTTTCGGCACACCACGCAGCAAGGGCAGCCTCAACAATACGCACCATTTCGGGTGACAACGGCTCGGGAGCGGCATTGCCTGATGCCAGCTCATCGGCGTCACCATCGGCCATTGACTGTGCGGCGTCGGCCTCGTCGTCGGCCACATCGGTTAGCACCTCGTCGATGGGGGCAAGGTTGTAGCCCATGGCCACAAAACTCATGTTGAAGATGACGACGGAGAGCAGCACGGCCGGCCCTACAACAAAGAGCAGCGGACGCCACATGATGGCACCCACAAGGGAAAGCGAGGTGCAGCAAAACAGCAGGTAGCCCGCCCACGTGTAGCGCACATAGGGCATGATGTCGCCACCCGTTTCGGCCTCTACCCTACTCCTGTTGCGGTGTATCACGCTAAGCGGTATGGCAATGCTCACAATCATGGACACCAAATAGAGGGTGTACAACACCATTTGCTCATAGGGCATGTACAGGCGGTTGTGCGACAGCCACCCGCTGCCAAATGCAACGAGTGTGGCTACAAACAATGTGACAAACAACAGGTCGTAGCGACGGCGCCGGCGCTTTTCGCACTCCAGGTTGAGTACGGAATGGGCCACCAGGAAGGCGACGGGGGTGTAGAACAGTATGTTTACTATCACACCGGCATCGTCGCTGTGGGCTCTGAAGCCGCAGGCCATTTGCAGGCCGTAGTGTATCATCAGCAGCACGGCGGCGGCCACGAGCGACCAGCGCGACTTTTCGTACTGGCGGTTGACTACGGACACCTGAAAGCGTGATATGACAAGCACGAGTACTTGCATGGCAAACACTAACAGGCAGGTGTATTGTAATAGAAATAATGATGACATTTATTGATTGGTTTTGTGCGTTTCCTGGTTAACAGGGTGACGGGTTGACTGGTTGACGGGTAAGTTTGTTGTTCCTTTAAGTTTCTTGCCATTCTGACTTTAACATATAAGCAGTGGTGTATAGCATACTTACCTGTCAACTTGTCAACCCGTTAACCTCCTTACAGCAATATTTCATCATAATTGTCGCGGGTTATTACTTTGAACGCCGCATCGGGATAGCTGCGCGAGAACGACAGCGGAACCGCAGCATTACGTCGGGGGTTCCACTTGAACTCATAGGCTGTCAGCATACCGTCGCACTCCTCCAAATAGTCTATTTCGCTTTTGGCTGTTGTGCGCCAAAAATAGCCGTTGGCATAAGTGCGGGCATAACTCTGCTGCTTTAAGCGCTCTGCTATGACATAATTCTCGAACAAGGCCCCAATGTCTGACCTTAATTCGGCTTGCTGGAAATTACGGATTATGGCATTGCGTATGCCACAATCCCAAAAGTATATTTTCTTGGCGTACTTCAGCTCGTTGCGCAAATTGCGACTGAACGACGGCAGCCTGAATATGATGAATGCCTTTTCAAGCAACTGTATGTATGAATCTACGGTTTTTGAATCGAGACCGCAAAGCTGCGCTAATTCATTATACGACACTTCTGAGCCTATTTGAAAGGCTAAAGCCTGAAGCAACTTGAGTATCTTGTCACTCTTCTTTATTCTGTCGAACAGCAGGATATCTTTATACACATAGCTGTCGGATAATTGCTGCAGTATGTCACGCTCGTCACCGGCATTGTTCACCACATCAGGATATGTGCCAAACACAAGGCGTGTCGGCAACAAACGCTTCTCGACAAGCAAACCATTGTGTGCCGCTAATTCGGCAAAGGACAACGGAAACATCAAATACTCGTGCTTGCGGCCTGTAAGCGGTTCGTTCACCTTGTTGGCCAATGCAAACGACGAACTGCCCGTGGCTACAACCTGCACGTCGGGCAGGTTGTCTATAATCAGTTTCAAGCAAAGCCCTATGTCGGTTATGCGCTGTGCCTCGTCCACCACCAGTGTTTTGCTTTTGCCTATGACTGACTTGATGCGGCTTGAGGTGGGATTCTCAAACAGCGCACGCACATCGGCTTCGTCGCCATTCAGCCACAGGGTGTCGGGGGCTGTTATGGCTTGGCGCAACAATGTGGTCTTACCTACCTGGCGGGCTCCATATATGATTATGGCCTTGCCACTATTTAGGTGTTTGGTCACGCTGTCTTCTAATATTCGCTTTATCATAAGTAGCTCTTTGTTTTGGGTGGTTCTATAAGTCTGTTTTTGGAACTACCCATGTGTAAGTTTACGTGTTGCACGTCGCTGCAAATATAAGCACATTTTGCCGCTATTCCAAGAATATTTAGATATTTGCGGAATTAATTCCAAGAATATTTAGATATTTGCGGAATTGGGGCTTGTGAGCGGGCTATCGGAATGGGGAGATTAGAGTCTGTTATTGGCGTTCGGCGAGACTCTAAAGCACAAAACGCAAGCTCTAATGGGGGCGACGCGTCTCGCGTCGGGAAAATTAAAGCAAAAGCTCACAGATAGAAGCCTAATTAGTGCTCATTTTTCCCGACGCGAGACGCGTCGCCCCCATTAGAGCTTGAGTTACTTACGGCGCTAAAAATGGGGTTGGCTAACCTCACGGTCTGCCAACCCCCCATGTATAATAAATCTAACCTAATATTATCAAGTTGTAGCTTAGTCCTCGTCAGACCAAGACTCGCTGCTCCAACCCTTCTCGCCAGAGAAAGAGGTGCTTGCGTCAACTTCCGTGTCGCTGTTCACATTCAATTTGGGTGAAGCGGCGAGCATGGTCATGGCATCGAATGTGATAGCCTGGGCTGTGGGAGCCATATATGTCTTTTTCATTGTCATTATCTGTTTTGATGGTTTAATACTACTGTCAATTTAATTAGCGTGCAATGAACTTGTTGCCACCCTTGATGTAGAGGCCACCCTTAACGGTGCGCACTACGCGACGGCCGGTGAGGTCGTAAACGGGGGCGTTGTTCTGCTCGGCATTAACGATTTGGTTGATGCCAGTTACGTTGCCACCAAAGTTCATAGAGATGGCATGGCCACCGTCTGCATTGAGAGCCAAGTATGCCTTGTTCATGCCGAGGGTAGTGTTTGCTTTACCCTTGTAGAATGCAGTACCGTCAGCACCACCAGCAAGAATATAGGCATTGTCGCCTTCGGCGATTGTCTTGGCAATACCAGCAGTGTTGCCGAGCTTGTTGTTATCGATTGTAGCAAGAGTTTCGCCAGTAGCGGGAACCATGGTTGCAGTATTACCGCTTTGAGAGGTCAAAATAACGCCTGTCTTTGCGGGGATAGCCTTGCCTGCCTCGATGGCCTTCATTGTGGCTGTTTTACTATCAGCAGTGCTTACGTAATAGGCTATAACATCAGTAGGTACAACAGTGGCAAATGGTGCGCTGAATGTGGCGAGGTTGCTCACGCCCTCAACGTCGCTAACTGCCTTGAAAGTGATGGTGTTGGGGTAAGATACTTCTTCGAGCTTGAAGGCGGTGGTTAAATCGCCTCTATTCAACTCAGTCATATTCCAGCCATTGAACGCACCGTCCTTCTTATCTACAATGAAATTACCTTCTTGCGGACTACCAGTTTCTGCGCGTTTTCCTCCTATATTGAAGCAAGAGAATATGCTATTCTTTGACAAAGTCAAGTCAGCCCATTTCGCATCGTATGATTCTATATACCCCTTACCATTATTGGTACCAGCATCGCCCTTAGCTGCAACCACCAAGTATTTGCCGTCCTCTACATTAACAAATACGTACTTGCCATCTACTACACGGCACACGAACTTGGCTGCATCAGACTTTTCACTTACGGCCTTAAGTCTGTCTTCTGTTTTGTATGAAAAATAATAGCAAGTGCCATCTTGTTGCACATTGGTGATAACATAGACCTTACCATCTTCAGGCATCTGAACATCAGCTGATTTATAGTATGCAGTCTGAGCTTCGCTAAGTGCGACATATTTTTCATAAGTCTTGTCTGACTCAAAAGCAGTGATTGCTGCATTAAATGTAGTACGAGCCTCAGATTCAGCCTTTGGAAGCCCCACACCTGTCTTTGCAATATCTTCTTTTGAAGATGTCAACAATGTTGTATACTTATTTTCTTTATCATCAAGTGTATACTCTACTACCAATGTTTTTGCAGTTGCATCAAATTTTACAGTCTTTGAGAATCCTGTTGCAACATTATCAGAAACCGCAAAATTTTCTTGCGTAACAGTCGTACCCTTAGTAAAGAAGAAGCTACCACCATTATACACAGTTTGAGTTCCTTTGTTGGCTTCCAATGTATTCGTGACAGTTATCTGCATGGTCTTGGGATTGAAATCACCCGCAGCAACAACCGAATACACGTCGTAAAATTCCTCTGGATTTACCTTTGAGAACTCGAAACGAGCGGCTCCACTATTTCTTGAACCAGCAATATAATTCCAAGTACTCCAATCTTCCCAATAACTTCCTGTTCCCACGCGATATTGTGTAGGATTATTTTTATCCACTTGGGTTATATCGTAAGTTGCCGGCTTCGTATTCGAAGAAATTGCTACGAAATCACCCCACTTGCCATTGATACTTTTAATGGCATATTTACCGTCTGTGTTGTCTACATAAACGAAAGCTGTTGCATCACTCTTTTGAGTAGCATCAGACGCTAAATAATACTTACCATCCTTTGCTGTCTCTGCCGAATACACATAACGAGGTGCAGTGGCAGAAATATCTTTTCTTGAAACGCCCACCACCTGGCGCATCTGATACCAACCAGATTCGAGAGTTGCCGTCGAAACCGGTTCAAATTTTACCTGTGCCGAAGCAGGCATAGACAGGCTGCCCATGGCAATGAGTGCCAAGGCAAGAGTAGAAATTTTCTTCATAGGTTGTGATATTTGTTGATATTTAGTTATAAATGCAGCGTCGGATAACGTACAACACAACTATCGCCGCGCTATGGACTGACAATGCAGTCCATGACGCGGCGATGACACTACGGCACAAAGGGGGCTTGCACCATAGCGTGTGTACGTTGCTGATGTTAAATGTCTATAACAAATGGGGGGGTAAATAGCAGCATATTGCTGGCATACAATGCCGCGTGCTTGACCTTACGACCAAACTCGGAGGAAAGTACATAATAAGCGTTGCGTGTCATAGAATGTTACTAAATAGTTTTGTACAAATTTACGCTGCCGCATTTGTAAACGTACAACTGCGGCATGACAGCCTCATCGCTCTGCTCTGCTTTTATCAACAACACTTAATGCGATGGCTGCATCTTGCGTTTCTCTTTTCAATTCGGTGCAAAATTAAAGCCTTTTTAGGTATTGCGCAATACCTCCGTCACATTTTGTGTCACTTTTATGCTTAAAAACATATTCAGAGGACTGTGCGGCAAGGTTACAAGGCTCATAGTGATGCAATGGCAAAGCCTGAAGGCGGGCCGAAGGTCCAAAGTTTTACATAGCCCAAGGCAACGCCTTGGGTCTCCGCAAGAGGACATGTGACGCCCTGTAAGGGGCAGAAGTAAAAACACCTCATTATACTTCTGCCCTTACAGGGCGTCACAACCTTGCTCTATTTTACCCAGGGCGTTGCCCCGGGCTATGTAATTCTTTGGACCTTCAGCCCGCCTTGTTCGTTATTCTGCAATCAACGAGAACTCTGCGCCTGAGGCGAAGTCCTGACCATTCTGCTCGTTGAGCGCACGGAAACGAATGTAACGGGCCTTGACGGGCTTGCTGAACATGACGCGCTTGAGCTCGGCATTGGCAGCAAAAGTGCCTTTGCATACAGGCTCACCCCACGACTTGCCGTCCTGGCTCACATACACCTCGTAGTCCTTTACCCAACCATTCTGGCCGCTCTGACGGGGCAGGAAGGTGAAGCCCTTCATGAGCTTGGGCTCGGCGGCATCAAAGTCTACCCAGTGGGGGTACTTGGCCAGGGTGATAGAGTACATGGTGTGCCAAATGGTGGCGGGGTCGCCATCGACAAGGTATGAGGCATCGCCACTGCCAGGCTCCTGCGACGAGGCAAAGACTACCTGCAGGGGCACGCTCTCTACCTTGGCATAGGTCATGGAGGTCTTCATAGCGGGATTGTCCTTGTACCACGTGGTGATGGTGCCACCGGCACGCAGATTGACGGGCGCGGTGTAGGCTGTGGCCTTTTTGCTACCACCCAGGGCATACATGATGGTGCGGCCCTTGGCAGGACTGCTCAGTGTGACCATGCCCGTGCGGCTGTGTTCGATGCTGATGGGCTGCTCACCCGAGGGGCTTACCTTGGCCACCTCGGCAAGCTGCTGCTGGGCTGCGAGCGGACGTATGATGAAGCCGAAGTTGTAGTTGTGGCTGAGGGCCTGATCCTCAACAAACGGGCCACCCTGGCCGCAGCTGGCACCACCAAGACCGGTTACCTTGGCGTCGAGATGCAGGTAGGTGCCATCGCTCTCGGGCAACTGGTAGATGTGGGCTGCCTGGGTGAGCTGCTGCTGGCTCCACGGCAGAGCCGATACCGACATGACGCTGTCGGCCACAAAGGCTACACCCTCGCCACCCTGGGCGGGACGCAGGGCGCAATAGCGCACCTCCTCGCGGTTGCCCATAGACTGGGGTTTGGGCAGTATGATGTCTTGCTTGCCCACCTCGCCCTGGTGCAGCTCGATGAACTGGCCGGTTTTGCGGTCGGCATAGTTGTTGACAGGGCCGCGGCCGTAGTAGCTGAACTGGTTGTACTGCTTGGGCAGTTTCATAGAGTAGCCTATGCGGGGCAGTACCACATTGGTGCGGTTGGCCGAGATGGCGCTCTGCAACTCTACCGAGCCATCAGGATAAATGGTGTACACCTGGTTGGTGGTAAACTTGAAGTCGTCGGCACCAAGGGCGTGCTTGCCCTGGCTGAAGGTGTAGACTGTCTGCGGGCTGCGGTCGCGGTCGGAGTATACCTGCTGGCTGCCCTCGCGGCCCTGGCTCTCGATGGTGAGGCTTATTTGTGTAACACCGTCCTTGCCCTTGACAATGGTGGGCTTGCCCACTACCTTGTGCTGCAGGTCGTAAAGTCCGTTTTTGAACCACGCGTTGTGATAGCCAATGCCGGCATCGTTGTCGGTGGGGGCACGGAAGGCGTCGAGCTTGGGACCGTTGCCGTTGGCAATAATCTCCTGTCCGTTGTAGGCAAGGTGGCTGATGGCGCCTGTGCTGAGGTCGATGTTGATGTCGTAGTTATGACCCTTGACGCTGACTTGCTTGCTGCCTACTGTGACATTGGCAGTGCCCTTGGCGGCCACGCTCTTAATGGCGGGGGCCTTTACATCGGCACCTTTCACGCGGAGTTGCTCCTCCATCTGCACATAGCCCTTCTTGGCCCACGGCATGTCCTTGCCCTGCAGGAACTGCACCTTGACAAAGTACTCGCTGTTGGGGTCGAGCTGCGCGTAGTTGTAGGGCAGCACATACTCCTGGCGCTCACGCGGGCCGAGTATGTTCTTGGCGCCCATCAGGGGTTTGTCCTTCTCCACACACACGCCGTCTTTGTAGAGCGACCATACTACTTGATAGCCCTTGAGCGGCTCGAAGTAGTTTTTGTTGAATATCTCGATACGTCCCTGTTTGAGGTCGACAGCCTTGACGCCCACATTCTGATACACCTTTTTCACCTCGAAGTACTGTGCCTTGGGTGAGAGGTCGGGGCGCATCACGCCGTTCATGCAGAACATGCCGTCGTTGGGCTTGTTGTCGGGTCCGAAGTCGCCGCCGTAGCCCCAGTAGGTTTTGCCGGTTACGGAGTCGGTGCCCTCCATGGCCTGGTCTACCCAGTCCCAGATGGCGCCGCCCATAAAGAAGTTGGTGCTCTCGATGGCGTTCCAATAGTCTACCAGGTTGCCCACGGCATTACCCATAGAGTGTGCGTACTCTGATATGTGGTAAGGGTACTTCATGTTGTAGTTGCCCTTGACAGCGCCTTGCACCCAAGCTATTGAGGGGTACTGGTTAGAGCCTATGTCGACAATGTCGTTGTTGCGCTCATACTGCACGGGGCGGCTCTGGTCGTACTGCTTGATGGCGGCATAGCAATCCTTGAAGTTGTCGCCGGGTCCGGCTTCGTTGCCAAGGCTCCATATCACCACCGAGGGGTGGTTGACCGTGCTGTGCACCATCTCCATGTTGCGTGCCAAGTGGGCGTTGCGGAACTCGGGCACATGTGAGAGGCTTTCCTTGCCATAGTAATACTCGTGGCTTTCGATGTTGGCCTCGTCCTCAAGGTAGATGCCGTACTTGTCGCAGAGGTAGTACCAGTAGGGTGCGTCGGGATAGTGTGAGTTGCGCACGTGGTTGATGTTGCCACGCTTCATCAGGAACACTTCCTTCTGCATTTGCTCGCGGGTGACGTAGTGTCCCGTCTGCGGATTGTTTTCGTGACGGTTGACGCCCTTCATCTTGATGGGCTTGCCGTTGAGGTAGTAGTAGCGTCCGGCCAGTCCGAACTCGTCCTGGCTGGCGGGTGTGTCCTTAATTTCGATTTTGCGGAAACCAACGTTGGTTGAGAAGGTCTCTACCACCTGTCCCTTTTTATCCTTGAGCTGTCCGACGAGGGTGTAGCGGTGTGGTGCCTCGGCGCTCCATGGCTTTACCACATTGCCGGCATTGAGGGTGACGCTGGCGGTAAGTTCGCCATTTTTGGCCACGTCGCCCACCTTGGCCACTGCCGATACGCCTGGCACGAGGGTGTTGTTGTCGGAGTAGAGTTCGTTCTCGTAGAGGCTGTACTCGATGGTGTAGCCCTTGGCGGCCTTGGTGGTGAGGTTGCTCACCTCGGCACTGATGTGGAGGCTGCCGTTGGTGTAGGTGGCATCAAAGTCGGGAATGGCCTTGATATCGCGCACCTGCACCTTGGGTTTGGCGGTGAGTGCCACGGTGCGGAAGATGCCCGGCAGGCGGAACATGTCCTGGCTCTCGAGGAATGAGCCATCGCTGTGGCGGTATACCTCGACGGCTATCACGTTTTCGCCCTTCTTGTTGAGATAGGGTGTGATGTCGAACTGTGCGAGGTTGCGTGAGTTCTTTGAGAAACCTACGTAATGGCCGTTGATGTAGAGGTAGAAGAATGAGTCTACGCCGTCGAAGTTGATGTACACTTCCTTGCCGTCCCACGCTGCGGGGAGGGTGAAAGTGCGGCGGTAGGAGCCTACCTCGTTGCGGTTTTTATACGTCATCCAGTCCTTTGACGGGGTGCGCATCACCCCACCCTTCCAGTCACCCTGTCGCACTTGGTGCTGGAATATGACGCGCTGGTTTGAGTAGAGGGGTTCACCATACTTAAAGGTGCCGTTGGCTTGTTTGCCGGCCATGTTCCACGACATGGGCACTTGTATTTTGTCCCACGCCGAGGCGTCGAAGTCTGTCTTGTAAAAGTCCTTTGGGCGTTCGTCGGGATTTTTGGCCCAATGGAACTGCCACTGGCCGTCGAGGCTCTGCCAGAGGGCGCTGTTTTCGGGCAGCACCTTGCGCGCCTGCTCTACATTCTCAAACGAGAAGAACCAGGCGTGTGGCTGCTGCTTGTTATAGGCTACCGAGTCGGGGCTTTGCCACTCCCAGCCTGTGGGTGCGGGCATTTGTCCGTAGTAGAAGCCTCCGAGGGGCGTTACTTGTGCCCACATCGGGGCAGCCAGCAGGGCTGCCATGAGGGTCATTGTTGTCTTACGCATATTTATAATATAGGTGTATGTAACTGTTCAACACTGCGGGCAGACTGTATGTGGTCTGCCTCAACGCGTTACAAAGGTAAGTATTTGTTTTAATAAACTGACGCCCGTACGGCACATTGTAGGGCGCAACAAACAAAAAAAGGATAATTCATTGAGCATTGCGCTCAAATCATTATCCTTTAAGAATAGCGTACCCAGAGCCGGGGTCGAACCGGCACGGGTTGCCCCACTGGTGTTTGAGACCAGCGCGTCTACCGATTCCGCCATCTGGGCTGCTTGCCATACCCCTTTGGGGCTTTAAGCGGTGCAAAGATAGGCACTTATTTGTAAACTGCCAAATTTTTTGGAGAAAAACTGATATAGTGATGCTTGGCAGCCGCTAACGCGGTAAACAAAAGAACATAAGAGCATAAGGACATAAGGCCGCTGCGCGGCTTTGAAGCGCTTACCGCGGGAACATAAGAACATAAGCTACATAAGAAACATATAAGGCCGCTGCGCGGCTGACGGCCACGGACTGACGTCCGGGTGGCCTCAAGAAACATAAGGGCTGACGCCGTAGCGGGGCTTGGCAGCCGCTAACGCGGGAGACAAAAGAACATAAGGACATAAGGACATAAGGCCGCTGCGCGGCTTCGTAACGCTTACCGCGAAAACATAAGAACATAAGCTACATAAGAAACATATAAGGCCGCTGCGCGGCTAACGGCCACGGACTGACGTCCGGGTGGCCTAAGAAACATAAGGGCTGACGCCGTAGCGCTACTATATATAACGCTACGGCGTCAGCCCTTATGTCCTTATGTTCTTATGTTCTTTTGTTTACCGCGTTAGCGGCTGCCAAGTCACGCTACGGCGTCAGCCCTTATGTTTCTTGAGGCCACCCGGACGTCAGTCCGTGGCCGTCAGCCGCGCAGCGGCCTTATATGTTTCTTATGTAGCTTATGTTCTTATGTTTCGCGGTAAGCGCTTCAAAGCCGCGCAGCGGCGTCAGCGCACGCGCAGCCCGCTAAGCATCTACATTAGCATAAATAGCGTTCTTCTCGATGAACTCGCGGCGCGGACCTACATCGTCGCCCATGAGCATGGAGAACACATAATCGGCATCGGCGGCATTCTCGAGCGACACCTGCTTGAGCAGACGCGACTCAGGACACATGGTAGTGCTCCACAACTCCTCGGGGTTCATCTCACCAAGACCTTTGTAACGCTGCGTCTTGATACTGCCCTCGGTGCCGTCGCCATATTTGTCCATAAACACCTGACGGTCGCGGTCGTTGTAGCAATACTCCGACACCTTGCCCTTGGTGCACTTGTAGAGGGGCGGCATGGCAATGTAGAGGTAGCCGTCTTGAATAATCTGCGGCATGTAGCGGTAGAAGAGTGTCATGATGAGGGTGGCAATGTGCTGACCATCGACATCGGCATCGGCCATGATGATAACCTTGTGGTAGCGCAACTTGTCGAGGTTGGCCTCCTTTGAGTCCTCACCCATGCCAAAACGTATGCCCAGGGCCTGAATGATATTGTTCACCTCGTCGCTCTCAAACGCCTTGTGCCACATGGCCTTCTCCACATTAAGTATCTTACCACGCAGAGGCAGAATGGCTTGTGTGGCACGGCTGCGGCCCTGCTTGGCAGAACCACCGGCCGAGTCACCCTCGACAAGGAACAACTCGCAGATGGCAGGGTCCTTCGATGAGCAGTCAGCCAGTTTGCCGGGCAGTCCGCCACCCGACAGCGGACTCTTGCGCTGCACGCTCTCACGCGCCTTGCGGGCGGCAATGCGGGCGGTGGCGGCAAGTATCACTTTGTCTACAACGAGTTTGGCCTCCTTGGGGTGCTCCTCAAGGTAGTTTGTCAGCGCCTCACCCACGGCCTGATTTACAGCACCGGTCACCTCGCTGTTGCCAAGTTTTGTCTTGGTCTGGCCCTCAAACTGCGGTTCGGCCACCTTGACGGAGATGACGGCAGTAAGGCCCTCGCGGAAGTCCTCGCCCGATATTTCCACCTTGGCCTTCTCTATCTGTTTGGCGGCAGTTTCCTCGGCATACTTTTTGAGCACACGGGTAACAGCCTGGCGGAAGCCCACGAGGTGTGTACCGCCCTCGATGGTGTTGATGTTGTTGACGTAGGAGTGTATGTTCTCGCTGTACGAGGTGTTGTACATGATGGCCACCTCGATGGGTATGTTGTTCTTCTCGGTGTTGAGATAGATCACATCGTCGAAAAGGTGCTGGCGTGAAGAGTCGATGTAGCGCACAAACTCGCGCAAGCCGAGGTCGGAATGGAACACGTCCTTGCGCTGGTTGCCCTCCTCGTCGGGACGCTGGTCGGTAAGGGTGATGGTGATACCGGCGTTGAGGTAGGCCAGCTCACGCATGCGGTTAGCCAGTATCTCGTACTTGTAGGTGGTGGTGGTAAAGATGGTGGGGTCGGGCCAGAAGTGCTGGCGTGTACCCCGAATGTCGGTGTCGCCCACCACCGCCACGGGTGCCTGCGGGTGACCCTTGGCATACTCCTGACGGTAGATTTTGCCATCACGGAACACCTCGCTCACCATTTTGGTGGAGAGGGCGTTCACACAACTCACACCCACGCCGTGCAAACCGCCTGACACCTTGTAGGAACCCTTGTCAAACTTACCGCCGGCATGGAGCACGGTCATTACCACCTCGAGTGCCGAACGGTGCTCTTTGGGGTGCATGTCGACGGGGATACCGCGTCCGTTATCCTGTACGATGATGGAGTTGTCGGTGCAGATAGTCACCTCGATGTGGGTGCAATAGCCTGCAAGTGCCTCGTCGATGGAGTTGTCCACGGTTTCGTAAACCAGGTGGTGCAAGCCCTTTTCACTGATGTCGCCAATATACATGGCGGGGCGCTTGCGCACGGCCTCCAGGCCTTCGAGCACCTGAATGTTACTGGCGCTGTATGCCGAAGCGCCTTTCTTTTCAAGATCTTCCATTATAGGGATTATGAGTAGTTAGCATGTTGGAGTGCGCAGCGTGTGTACACCTGCACATATTAGCGTACAAATATACTCATTTATTTTGAGTTACAGGGCATAGATGCGGCTGATAAACACATTGATCGCTACCACCAAACGCAAGCACTAATGGGGGCGACGCGTCTCGCGTCGGAAAAAGATGCAACTACTTATTTCGCAGAGTTTGTTTTCACCTTTCTTTATTCCCGACGCGAGACGCGTCGCCCCCATTAGTGCTTGCGTTTAGTGCTTGCGTTTTATGGTAGCGTTTGGTGATTGCGTTTGTCGCAGAGTGGCATCATTAGGAAGCACGAAACGCTACCTCTAATAGCACAAAACGCTACCTCTAATGGGGGCGACGCGTCTCGCGTCGGGAAAAGATGCAACTACTTATTTCACAGAGCTTGTTCTCTCCTTTCTCTGTTCCCGACGCGAGACGCGTCGCCCCCATTAGTGCTTGCGTTTGGTGCTTGCGTTTTATGGTAGCGTTTGGTGATTGCGCTTGGTGATTGCGCTTATCGCAGAGTGGTATCATTAGGAAGCACGAAACGCTACCTCTAATAGCACAAAACGCTACCTCTAATGGGGGCGACGCGTCCCGCGTCGGAAAAATTTAGTTACACTGAAAGCGACAGGGCATGAAAAAAGGTGCGCCCCGTGTTGGGGGACGCACCTTATTCAATTATTGCATGTCAGCTGAACGGGTCAGCTGTGATGCAGGCTTTGTTACTTAACAAGCACCTTCTGACCACCGATTACGTAAACACCAGCGGGGAGGTTCTTGGCAGCGTTGCTGCTCTTAACACCCTGACGGAGGAGCTTGCCATCGATGCTGTAAACGTCAACCTTGGCAGGAAGTACGATTACCTTAGTAGCGTCGATGCCAGTGAGGGCATTGCCAACCATCTTGCCGAGTTCGAGTGATTCGTCACCCTTCTCAGCAGTAGTTGAAGCGTCACCGTAGAAGTAAGCGCCATTGGCAGCGATGGCAGCACCAGCTTCAGGAGCTACAGCTACAGCACCACTGTTGTTGATGTAAGCCTTGCCTGCGGGAATTGTGACAGCTTCGGTCAGTACACCCTGGAGGCCGTTTACGTTCTTGGTTTCGTAAGTGTAATTGCCTTCAGTCAAGTCGTTGGCAGTTACTACCTGAGTAAAGCCGAATTTAGTTTCTTGACCTCCTGCAGTAGTGATAACCAAGCCTACAGAGTAGATGAACGGAGTACCAGCTTCAACTACATCTTTGTATTCGCCAAGCACAAGCTTGTCACCGTTTACACCGATTACCTTGTACGGTGTGATGAAACCGTCGGTAGGATCGATGTCTACTGCGAATGTACCAGCATAGAACTGGCCTTCCTTCACGTTAGCAAGATAGAATGACTGAGTAGCGATCTTATCCTTTGCCACCTCTTCGATGAAGAAGTTAGAGTTTTGATCGGTAGTATCGTTCCATGTTACAATGGTGTTGCTTACAGCACGAGTGTTCATGTACATAGTCACACCATTCTCGTTCTTGCCTGCGTTGAAGCGGAATGTTTCAGGTGCAATACCCTCTACGTTGATAGGAGTAGCCTTGATGCTCTGGTAGATCTTACCATCAGCACCAGTGAGGTACATACCTGTAGCGAGGTTGCGGAAAGTAATCTGACCATTGGCAGAAGCTTCAGCCTTCCAAACGAGGCGTGCATCGTCTGCGATGTTGATAGTATCCTGCAACTTGGTGAAGTCAGCATCAGCAAATGAGGCACTATCCTGAATGGTCGAAGCGTTGTTCATGCGGTAGTAACGAACGGGAGTAACATCGTTAGTTACCTCAGTTGTAGCGTCGTTGCTTGCAGAGTAGATGATACCACGGTAAGAAACACCGTTTGAACCCTTCTCATACTTCTTAGAAGCGCTACGGAGTGTGTAGAACTTACCAGCTTCGGGCAACTTGATAGAAGCCTTGAACTCGGCTACCACAGCATTGATTTCGTTAACAGCAGCATTGATGTCAGCGAGCTTAACGCTGTTGAAACCCTGATACTTGGCTATAACATTAGCGAGTTTTTCAGCAACAGCAGTAGGATACTGAGCGAGTTTGTCACCAATCAAGTTCTTAGAGCTTGCAGCGTTGTAAACGCTTGAGGCTTCAGCCAAAGCAGTTGTTACGCGGCTGGGATCGGGGTAGTTGTTGTTGAAAGCATCGAGCGCAGCCTGCAATGAAGCGATCTGAGCGTCGGTAGCTGAGCTATCAGCAACCTGCTTGCCAGCAGCTTCAATCTGCTTCTGGAGTTCAGTAATTACAGCCTCATTGGTGTTCTGCACGTCCTGGAGCTCGGGAGTGTAGCTCTTCACTACGGGTTCGGCAGCCTCCCAAATGTTGAGCTTGGCAAGAGCAAAGAAGCCACGTTTTTCAGGATCTGTCTTGTCGTAAGGTTTAGTTACCTCATTGAAGAGCGTCTTAGTGGCAGCGAGCTTGATGTAAGTGTATGAACCATCGAGGTGCATAGCAGCAATACCTACTGCATTGGGAATGGTAACAGGATCCTTGTCGCCATTGTTGTAAGTTACAGCAACAGAGTCAGCGTAGTTAACATCGGCCAATCCCTGGAACTTCCATTCGGTAGCATTGGGATTTTCCTTGTTAAACTTGTTAGCACCATAAACGGCGAACTGAGTGGGGAAGTCGTTGCCAGTACCACGCTTAGCCACCTTAACGAGGATGTCGCCAGTAGCGTCTTGTTCGAGTTCAGCTACGAGGTAGTGGTTCTTGCTGATGCTGGGTTCAAAGGCAGTACCCCAAGCTGAGTGGAAGTATGTGCCATATTCCCAACCTTCGCTTGTAAGGGCTTCGTAAGTACCTTCGTTACCCTGCTTGTTGTTGCAATACCAAGGTGTGTTATCTTCTTCGCCAGTGTGACGTACGAGGGCACCTTCGGCAGAGAAGTCGTTGTCGAGCACATAGCCGGCAGCGGGAGCATAAGAGATGCCCTTGTTAAGAGCAAATACTGCATCACCATAAAGGGTTGCAAGCTTTTCGTTGCGCACCTGCTGCTTGGCTTCTTCCAACACAGCGTTAAGTTCGTCTTCGGTAACTGACTCGAATACGAACTGGTTGCCCGGATCGTTGTCGTAGTTCCAATTCAACACCCCATGTGAATCAGGGTTGGTGCAAGCACGCTCGGTGTTCTTGGTATTCTTGATGTAGAATGATGAGAGGTTGAACTTGTCGCCAGTCTCAGCACCCTTGCGCAACATCACGATGTTTTCGCTCTGGCTCAAGCCATAGTGTCTGTCAACAGCAATCTTGTGAGTGAAGTAGAGGCCAGTCAGCACATTCTGGACAGTGGCTGAGTCGCCATTTACCAATTTCACACGCCACAAGTACTTCACAGCGTCGGCGTCGAGCTTGGCAGGCTTGGTGTAGTTGCCATTGGCGCTGATGTAGTCCTGACCATTGCCCTTGTCGCCATAAAGGAACATGGTGTTGCCCGCATTGAACATACCACGGCTATCGTGAATGAAGTAAACGCCATCGACCATGGGGTTGGTAGAAGTCTTCAACTTTTCGATAGAAGATTCGATACGGTTGCAGAGGTCGTTAACCTGCTCGTCAGTGAGTGTGAATTCGTCGGCATTGAGTGCGGCGTTAGCCTCAGTGTAAGCTGCGTGGGCAGCTTCTACGAGTTCGGCAGGACAAGCACCAGGATAGGTACCTGCAAGATAAGTTACTGCAGGATCGGTGTTGTTGGCAAAGTATGCGTCCATGTACGCCTGGAGCTTCTCCTTACCCTGGGGCTCGTCTACAGCATGAATCTGCCAAGCATTGGTATCTTCATAAACTGCGTAGAAGGGCTTGTAGTAGTGACCAAGGAACTGGATAGAACCATTAGCCGAGGGCTGCTTTGTAGCGAGCACAAAGCTGGGCTGGCTCAAGTCCTGAGCTTGACCCTGAGTGGTCTTAGAACGGGGATCTGTGCCATTCTCAACAGCCAAAGACACAGTGAACTGCATGGCCTCAGCCTTGTCTGCAGTCACAGCGATACCGTAACCACCGAAAGGATAGTCAGAAGTATCATATTGAGAGGTTTGTTCGTCATCGGTCGTCTGCAAGGTGTAATCCTTAACATAAAGACCGGTTGATACTTGTTTCAGGACGTAGAGGTTGAGTCCGTCAACTTGACCCGACACTTGTTCGAGGCGGTAACGGCAGTCCTTGGTTACAGTGCTTGAATAGCCCTGTCCGCAAAGGTACTGACCACCACCCATGTTACCCGTACCGTTGAGGAGGATATCCTGGCTTGTCACAGCTTCCACTGTTTCAAGGAGGTTACCCTCTCTGTACGCCTGGGCCATAGCGCCGGAAATTCCTACTGCCATGAGCAGGAACAATGAAAGGAAATAGTTGTAAAACCTTTTCATTTGCGTAAGTGATTTATAAAGTTAAACATAGAATTGAGTTTCAACAGATTTAAGGAGCGTTTTTGCACCCCCGATGTGGTGCAATGCGCGCACCATACCATATTACGTGGCAAAGATAGTGAAATGTTTTTCAATGTAACAAAGTTTTCACGCATCTTTTTTCAGATTTAATAGAACTTAGTGTTTGATGTTGCTAAGAGCGGTGTGCAATTTGGGGTGTTTGTGCAGGCTGCAAAATGGTGTAGTTTCCCTCACAGCACTTTTTGGTTGTTTTGCTTGCATCTTGCACTTTTTACCTGCACTGAGCTGATAATCAGCACTTTGCGTAGTGTAGGTATACCTGCACTCTGCCTGCACTGTCACTTGCACTTGTCTGCACTGGGGGGTACACGTGCGTGCACTGGGTGTTACACTTGTCTGCACTGGGTGTCACACTTGTCGGCACTGGCAACGGGTGTTATGTGTCATGGCAGGGCGTGTGCCGGCATAGGGGGACAGACGCGGCGGTTGCTCCTATCGGTTTTTCGCGCTCCCTATACTGACATGAGCGGGTGGCGTGATTGTGGCGCTGTGTGCATGGCACAGTTTTTTTGTAGTGCAGGCTGTGTGTAGTTGGGTGTGTAGTTTAGTGTGTATTTAGTGTAGGCAGTGTGTAGTTTAGTGTAGGCAGTGTGCAGGTGTACCTACACTGCGCAAAGTTCTGATTATCAGCTTAGTACAGGCAAAAAGTGCAAGATGTAGGTAGAATGGCAAAATCTGATTCTTTGGGGGATACATGGTGGCATGTTGGCTTGCTGCAATCGTTTGATAATATGGTTGTATGGTAAAACGTAAACATACATGCGGCTCGAGCACGAAACGCTACCTCTAAATGCAAGCACTAAACGCAAGCACGAAACGCTACCTCTAATGGGGGCGACGCGTCTCGCGTCGGGGAAAAATGGCACTGAATAAAGGCTCGCAGATAGTACTAATTACACTACTATCTGTGAGCCTTTGTCTTAATGCCCGACGCGAGACGCGTCGCCCCCATTAGAGCTAGCGTTTGGTGCTGGCGTTTAGAGGTAGCGTTTGGTGCTGGCGTTTAGAGGTAGCGTTTAGAGGTGGCGTTTGGTGTTTGAGGCCGTTCGCTTACCTGTTAACTTGTCAACTTGTTTGCTAATTCCGCCAACGCGCTTTGATAATAAGCAGATATTAAAGTCTTTGAGTGCCTGCATAGCACAAACGAGGCTGTACAGCGCTCTGTACAGCCTCATTTAGGACAAGAACATAACAATCTATGTATTCTACTTAACTCGGTGCAAAGGTACGCTGTGTTTGTGGCCTTGGCAATACCTAATTGTGGGTATTTGGCTTTTTCGTACCTCGCAATGGTGCGATGGAGGGAGTGTCAGAATTTGTAGCCTAAGGCTATGAGGGCTGACACATTGCGGCGCCCTGCGGTGTTGAACTTTGCTATTCCCCAATCGGCTTCGAGGCCTACGCTGACTGATGAGGGGAATTGGTAGCCGAGGTAGGTTTGCACGCCGCAGTCGAAGCGGTGGGTGCCTGGCTCGTTGAAGGTTTTTTGCTCGTAGTAGTAGCGCTGCGAACCGCTCTGCTGGGTGTCGCCTTTGGTTTTTTGTTTGCCACTGAGTCCGTAGGCCAGATAGGGGCCTGCGCTGACGATGATGTAGCTTGAGGGTGCTGTGCGGAGGTAGTAGCTGATGAGGAGGGGTACTTCGAGGTAGTTTTGGGTGGCGGAGCGGTTGATGATGCCTGTGAGGGGCTGGCCGGTGTCGGGGTTGTAGAGCTGGTTGTGGTCGGGGTCGAACACGTAGGCGGTTTGGTTGGGATTTTTGGCGCCTTTGCCGTATACTTCGATGCCCGGGGTGAAGCTCCAGTGTTGGGTGAGTTCTACTTCGTAGCCGATGCCTATTTTGAAGGCGCCTATCACTTGGTCGGAACCGTAGTGTGAACTGAGGCCGCCTCCGAACTTGAGGTGTATGCCTTGGGCGGTGGCGGTGAGGGGGAGAAGGAATAATAGGGGGAGAATGTGGTGTTTCATGAGTTGGTGAATTTAATGCGTGTTTACTGCGAAAGCGTAATGTTATAATGGTTGTTCGGCGTTGCGCTATGTTTTTGCTATTGCGCTTAACGCGGGGGTAACGGCTATTCGCCGTTGCGCTTACCGCGGAGATGTAGAGTTTTTTCGGCTATTCGCCGCTGCGCTTACCGCGGAAACATAAGAACATAAGCTACATAAGAGACATATAAGGCCGCTGCGCGGCTGACGGCCACGGACTAACGTCCGGGTGGCCTCAAGAGACATAAGGGCTGACGCCGTAGCGGAGCTAAACAAAAGAACATAAGGACATAAGGCCGCTGCGCGGCTTTGTAACGCTTACCGCGGTAACATAAGAACATAAGCTACATAAGAAACATAATTTGGACGTCCGGGAACTGCGTTCCCGACTATAAGAAACATAAGGGCTGACGCCGTAGCGCTTATCGCGGGAACATAAGAACATAAACTCTTATGTCTCTTATTGTCAGGAACTAAGTTCCCGGACACAAATTATGTTTCTTATGTAGCTTATGTTCTTATGTTACCGCGGTAAGCGCAACGGCGAACAGCCGTTAATCCCGCGTCAAGCGCAATGGCGTCAGCCCTTATGTTTCTTATAGTCGGGAACAAAGTTCCCCAGACTTAAATTATGTTTCTTATGTAGCTTATGTTCTTATGTTACCGCGGTAAGCGCAACGGCGAACAGCCGTTAATCCCGCGTCAAGCGCAATGGCGTCAGCCCTTATGTTTCTTATAGTCGGGAACGAAGTTCCACAGACTTAAATTATGTTTCTTACGTAGCTTATGTTCTTATGTTACCGCGGTAAGCGCAACGGCGAATAGCCGTTAAACCCTCGGTAAGCACAATAGCGAAAAGCCATAGCGCAAATAACATAAGATATCGTCAAGACTATCTTCCGTAAGAGCCACGGGGTTTGTAATTGCGATACTTACGCCTGATTTCAATCGTAGGTCCCCAGAAATTTATCAACAGCCCCGTTTCCATGCGTGTACACTTCAGATAATTGACCAGTTGCATTTCATGCCGCGGTGTGAGCTCTGTCGCTGCCTTTAGTTCAACTATGAGCGCATGCTCCACTAATATGTCTACCTTAAAGAATCCCACCTCGCTGCCATCTTTGTAATAAACCTTTATAGGAAACTCCTTTTCGGCTTGCAGACCCGCATGGCGCAATTCTACGAGAAGAGACTCCTGGTAGACACTTTCCAAATAGCCCTCACCAAAGTATTTGCGCACATTCATGGCGCAGTCTATCGTCTTTGTGACAATTTCCTCAATGTCCATATATTATTCTACTCGAAGAACTGCTTCCAATCGTCTTTGGTGATCTTCTTCTTGACTGGGGCGTACTCGGGCTGGGAGTTGGACTTGCGCTTGGCTTTCTTGTCGGCCTTTTTGTCGGCCTTCCACTGCTGCTTCATGCTGCGGGCATCGGCTACCTCGGCATAGGTGCGGCGCTGGCCACGCTGCTTGCGCTCGGGACGGGCATTGCGCTCACCGGCACGCGGGGCAGACTGACCGTCGGTGCGCTCGGCATGGTCGACCACTACCTTGCGGTCGCCTACCTTGACACGTTTCATCTTGCTGAGCACAAGGGGGGCGTCGGCATCGGGCACCTCGAAGAATGAACAGTTGTTGGTGAGGTCGATGCGGCCTATCTCTACCTTGGCACCACGCACATGGCGGTTGACAAGGTTGATGATCTCGCGGGCATAGAAGTTGTCGCGCTTGCCAAGGTTGATGAACAGACGGGTGTAGCCCTCCTCGGCCTGGTGGGTGCCTTCACTCCCACCCTTGCGGTGCTCGCGACGTGAACGGCCGTCGACCTTGCCACTGCCGTCCTTGGCATCGCGGCCGGTGGGCTGCTCTATGACGGGGGCATCGGCATAGTAGCGCAGGAAGTGGCCAAACTCGCGACTGACGATGCGCTTGATGAGGTCCTCCTTGGTGAGCCAGTCGAGCTTGCGGAATATCTCGGGCATGAAGGGGGCTATCTCGGTGTCGTTTACCTCGATGCGCTCAAGCTCGTCCATCACCTTGTAGAGCTGCTTGGTGCAAATCTCCTGCGGTTCGGGCAGGGTGCCGACCTCGAATTTCTTGCCTATCACCTTTTCGATGATGCGCACCTTGCCCTTCTCGCGCAGGTGAATGATGGAGATGCTTGTGCCTCGCTTGCCGGCACGGCCGGTGCGGCCCGAACGGTGGGTGTAGTTCTCGACATCGTCGGGCAAGCCGTAGTTGATGACATGAGTGAGATCCTCGACATCAAGGCCGCGGGCTGCCACGTCGGTGGCCACGAGCAGCTGGGTGTGGTGCTGGCGGAACTTTTGCATGGTGAGGTCGCGCTGGGCCTGCGAGAGGTCGCCGTGCAGGGCTTCGGCATTGTAGCCGTCGCGAATGAGGTGGTCGGCCACCTCTTGTGTTTCGAGACGGGTGCGGCAGAAGATGATGCCGTAGATGCGGGGATAGTAGTCGACCACGCGCTTGAGGGCGGCATACTTGTCTTTGGCGTGGACAAGGTAGTAGATGTGGTTGACGTTTTCGGCACCCTCGTTGCGCGAACCTACCACAATTTCTTTGTAGTCGTGGAGGTAGCTTTTGGCTATGCGCTCGATTTCCTTGCCCATGGTGGCCGAAAAGAGCAGGGTGTTGCGCTCGGCAGGCACACCGGCCAATATTTCGTTGATGCTCTCGGTGAAGCCCATGTTGAGCATTTCGTCGGCCTCGTCAAGCACCACATTCTCAACGGCGTCGAGACGGGCCACGCCACGGTGCATGAGGTCGATGAGGCGGCCGGGGGTGGCTACTATCACTTGGGCGCCCTTGCGCAGGGAGCGTATCTGGCTCTCGATGCTCGAACCGCCATATACGGCGAGCACGTGCAGATTGTCGATGTAGCGTGAGTACTCTTTGAGGTCGCCGGCTATTTGCAGGCAGAGTTCGCGTGTGGGACTGAGTATGACGGCCTGTGTGGCACGGTTGTCGGGGTTGACCTTTTGCAACACGGGCAGGCCAAAGGCGGCTGTCTTGCCTGTGCCGGTCTGGGCAAGGGCTATGACATCGTTGCCTACGCCAAGGAGGTAGGGTATTACTTCTTCTTGCACGGGCATGGGGTGCTCGTAGCCCATTTCGCTGATGGCGCGGCGTATCTCGGCCGAAACGCCTAACTCTTCAAATGTTTTCAATGTGGGTGGGGTATGTTTAGGGGTGGTTCTAATTTCTGTTTTTAGAACCACCTTTAGTTGTTTTGTGTTACTTCAACTGTTTCAAATCATAGTACATAGGCACTGTGTCGCCTTCTGCTATGTTTACCAGCTTTACAAAGCCATTCTCTTCATAAAATGGAACGGCTGCGACATAGGCATCTACCGTCAGAAACCGGCTTGCGGATAATGGCGATGTGGGGTTGATGGACATCTGCTTGATAGCAGACAGCAATGTTGTGCCCAAACCTTTGCGCTGGTGTTTCTTGGATATGGCTAAACGACCTATCTTTATAGCCGGATAACTTGAGAAATGCTTGCGGTGCGGAATGTTCTTTCTCAATTTCCGCCACAAGTTGTTTGGCACACTTTTCTGTGATATTTTATCATTAAGCAGACTGAAAAAAGCTATTGTATCCGTATCGTCCTCTAAGACGAATGTGTTTGCTATCATCTGCTCATGATAGTAACAAGCATCGTCACAGAAAAAGCCGTTCAGATCGCTGTCTCCGCAATCGAACGGCTTAGTGGTTTCTATATCTTCAAGTTTTACTAACCGCATATGTTTTTGTACTCTACATTGTGAATGTTGCTATTTGCTTCATTTGCTCGTATGCGTCACGTATGCGGCTTTTCTCATCTTGTGACGCAGACTTTACATTGTCAATGGCATGAAGAAACCGCGCAGCATCCTCTCCATACAATACCGGAGTTTCTTTAATTGGTCGCGCCATATTCTTTTCGTTTTTACTCAAGTCTCGGATTTAGGTTCGCACGCCCTGAAAGGGCAACAGCATTTCCGAATCTATTTCAAGCTTTTGCCCTTTCAGGGCGTAAACTCATTGGATTTCGGTTACCCAGGGTGCCGCTTCGCTTACCCTGGGCTAAGTGCTTTTGGCCCTTCAGGCCGTACCCGTCTATATCCGAAACTTTAGGTTTTATAATTGTTTCTCAGCTACAAGTTACAGCAATGATGCTTACCTGTCGCATAAATGATGCTCAGTCTATGCCGAACCGTAGACCATTTTGTGCAAAAATGGTGCAAGGTGAGCGCAGAGACGCAAGTTTACTTGCAGTCTATGCCGAACCGTAGCCCATTTTGTGCAAAGATACTGAATATCAAGCACAATCGCAAGACTTTTCGTTTTTTTTGCTCTAAATGGAACTTTCGTCGTTACCTGTCAAACGGACAAAGCATCAGTTCTTCAGTCTGAAGCGGTTGCCGGGCAGGCGCTTGATGGCGTTGAGGTCTTCGAGGTCGAAGAGCACGTCGGTGAGGGCTGCGGGGGCAAGGCCTGTTTGGTAGGATATTTGGTCGGAACTGAGGGAGTCGGCGGTGCCGAGTGCATCGACTACCAACTGCTCGAGCGGTTTGTAGGAGGTGAAGAGCTGTGGCTCGGCGGGCACGGGGGCGGGCTGCCACTTGAGCAGGCGCACAATGTCGGACGCGGAGGTGACGAGTTCGGCCTGATGGTCGGCTATGAGACGGTTGCAGCCCTCGGAGGCGGGGTCGGTGGTGCGGCCGGGCACTGCCATGACGGGGCGGCCGTAGCTGCGGGCTATGCGGGCTGTGACAAGGGAGCCGCCATGGTGGGCGCTCTCAACGACGAGTGTGGCGGATGAGAGGCCGGCTACTATGCGGTTGCGCTGTATGAAACGGCCACGGTCGGGCGAGGTGCCGGTGAAGTACTCGGTAATGAGACCGCCATTGTGGGTCATCTGGCTGGCGGTGTCGCGGTGCAAACGGGGGTAGATGCGGTCGAGGCCGTGGGCCAGAACGGCGGCAGTGGGGAGGTGGCCCTCGAGGGCCGCACGGTGGGCATGTATGTCTATACCATAGGCTAACCCACTGATTATCAACACATCTGGAATGAGCAGTGCGAGGTCGCGAAGGAGACTTTCGCACATCTGCTTGCCGTATTCGGTGACGTGGCGGGTGCCTACCACGCTGAGTATGTGGCGGCGGTTGAGAGTGCCTGTGCCGCAGTAGAATAGCTGCAGTGGGCGGTCGGTGACTTTGGGCTCGAGCAGACGCGTGGGGTAATTGGCGCTGGTGGTGGGTATGACTTGTATGTGGTGTTGCTGGCAGAAGTCCATTTCGGCCTCGGCACGGGCTTGGGCTTGGTGCAGGGCGGCGGTGTCGGCACGCAGGGCGGCCCACTGGCTGTGGGTGGGACGGGTGTCGGCAAGGGCGGCGACGGCGGTGCCATAGTGTGCCACAAGGGCAAGGGCTTGCGACTGGCTCAGACCACGCAGGGCGCTGAGGGTGAGTGTGGCAAGGGCTTCGGCGGACTCGTCGGGGTGTGGGGCGATGGGGGCTGAGGGCATAGCGGCGCTTACTTTGCGGGGGTTGTAACGTGGGAGTCGGGCACTATGAGGTCGAGCTCGGGGCATTGGCTGAGACGGCCGTTGACCAGGCAGACGGCTTCGACGGTTGACTTGAACACGGGACGCATGTCGGGCAAGCGGTAGAGGTCTTGCACGAATACGTATTTTATGCCTTCTTTTTTCAGACCGAGTTTGCTCACAAATTCGTCGCCGCTGCGCAGGGGGGTCTTGAAGCGCATTTGCATGCCGGCCACCACGGCGTCGATGCCGCGCTCGTGCAGCTCGGCAAAACTGACGCCGCGCGAACGCAGAAACTCGTGGCGGGTGTGCTCGGTGTAGTGTTGGTAGTTGGCATTATTGACAATGCCCTGGAGGTCGCACTCGTAGTCGCGTACCTTGAAGTTGAGGCTATAGATGTACATTGTAATTTTAGTTGAGGAGTTGAGGAGTTGAAGAGTTGAGGAGTTAGTTTATGAGTTGATGGGGTTGAGGAGTTAAGGAGTTGAGGAGTAAGTTTACAAAGTTATTTAAGTTTCTTACTCAAGTTTCTTATCAATTCAACGTTAACACAACAAGCAGTGTAGCGCATGGCATGCTTACTCGTTAACTTCTCAACTCATCAACTTTTCAACTTGTTAACTCCCCCCCAATTCAGCTCCTGCCTTGCTTGAGATAGAGTGCGCCGAACTGGCAACGCAGGCAGTCCTTGCCGTCGCAGTAGTGCTGGCGCAGCTGTATGAGGGCCTGGCTGTCGGCAGCGTGGGCGGCCTTGATGCCGGCGCGCTCCCAGCAGCGGGTTATGTAGTTGCGCTCGGCGGGCAACTGCTCGAGCAGGGTGAAGGCGCGCTCGGCCTGGTCTTCGTCCATGCGCTGGCGGCCACAGGCAAAGAGCAAGGGCGACACGGTGTTGATGAGCAGCAGGTTGAGCGAGGAGGTTTGCAGGGTTTTGTCGCTCTCGCGACTTTCCTCGCCAAAGGCGTAATGGGTGCGCCAGTAGTTGGTGACGCCTATCCTGAACAGGGCACGCAGGGCATCGAGGCCTGACGTTTCGGTCAGCAATGAAAAGTCGGCGCGGCACTCGCTGTAGAGGCGGGCCAGTTGCGACAGGCGCACATGCGGAAAGTTCTGCGGACGCAACCGCCCGAAACGCCACTGTGCATGGCTGATGGGGGTGAGGCCGAACTTGTGCTGCAGGAATGCGTACTCCGACTTGAGACGCATATAATAGCTGTCGCGACGCTCGGCCTTGACGAGGGTGTCGTCGAGCAGTCCGGCCTGGCCCATAAAGAAGGCTTCGACCTGGAACACGTCGTCGCGGTGCTTGCCTATCTGCTGCGGGTCGATGGTGAGGGCCCACTGCTCAAAGGCTTGGGCATTGGTGCCGAACCCGAAGTTGCGCGCGAGGGTGATGAAAAAGGCGCGCTCCCAGTCGCCGCCCGTGCGGTGCAGATATTGCTGTACACGGTCGGTCTTGCTCTCGAGCCGCTCTACCGTGAGGCGACTGAGCCAATTATGCACGGTGAGGGGAGGCACATGGGGTATGATGCGGTAGCAGGGCGGATAGGTTTCCTCATCTATCAGAGCCTGATAGTTGTGTTGCAGATAGTCGGGCACACTGAGCACCACTTGCGGCAACTGCTTGCCGTCGGCTGTGCGCACCTCGGCATCGGCTGCCGACACAATGTGTAATACGACATTGTTGTAGGCTGCATCGGTGTCGTGATGGTGGCGGAACCAGTCGCTCGAACGCTCGTGCACCTCGACATTGCCGGCCCACAGCATGCCGTTTATTTTGACTTTTGCGTTGAAAAAGTCTGGGCCGGAGTTGACCAGGTTGTGCACGCCGGGGTCTATCACATCTACTGCTTGCCCGTCGGTGGTGGCAAGAGGCGCAAGGCCGTACAGGCGATGCTGCCAAACGTAATGGAGCAGGTATTCCATGAGTTGTTCCATATTGGTTAAACCAACAAAGGTAGGCTTTTTTTGAAATCCCGCAAACGGGGGAATGAGATAAATCAATAAAAACTCGTAATTTTGCCACAAATAATAATACAATCACAATACATGGAAACTGTATTTCACTACGACGTCGTTGTTGTCGGCGCAGGCCATGCCGGTTGCGAGGCGGCAAGTGCCGCTGCACGCATGGGGGCCAAAACGTGCCTGGTGACAATGGACATGAACAAAATAGCGCAGATGAGCTGCAACCCTGCCGTGGGCGGTATTGCCAAAGGGCAGATTGTACGCGAGATTGATGCGCTCGGCGGACAAATGGGTGAGGTGACTGATGCCACGGCTATCCAGTTCCGCATGCTTAACCGCTCTAAAGGCCCCGCCATGTGGAGCCCGAGGGCACAGTGCGACCGCGCACGCTTTATTACTGAATGGCGACACCGGCTCGAAAATACGCCTAACCTGAACATTTGGCAGGACGAGGTGACGGAGGTGATTGCCGAACAGGGCGTGGTGAAAGGTGTGCGCACCATTTGGGGAGCCACGCTCATGGCACGTGCCGTGGTAATTACGGCGGGCACTTTTCTGCGCGGCTTGATGCACATTGGTCGCAAACAGGTGAGCGGCGGACGATGCGCCGAACCTGCTGCGGCTTTCCTGACCGAAAGTATTAACAGCCTGGGCATTCGCTCGGCACGCATGAAGACGGGAACGCCTGTGCGCATTGACAAACGTTCGGTGCATCTTGACGAAATGACCGTGCAGCCGGGCGAGACGGATTACCACCGCTTTTCGTACATCAGTCCGATGCGCCCGCTGCCGCAACTGCCTTGCTGGACTACCGACACCAACGCCGAGGTGCACGAGGTGCTGCGTTCTGGATTGGCTGATTCCCCACTCTACAATGGCCAAATCAAGAGTATCGGCCCGCGTTACTGCCCGAGCATCGAAACTAAGCTTGTTACCTTCCCCGACCGTGACCACCACCCTTTGTTTCTTGAACCCGAGGGGGTGGAAACGAACGAGCTTTACCTGAATGGCTTTTCGTCGAGTCTGCCGATGAATGTGCAGATTGAGGCTCTTAAGCGCATACCGTGTTTCCGCGACATTGTGGTGTACCGTCCGGGCTATGCTATCGAATACGACTTTTTCGACCCCACACAGTTGCACCACTCTCTCGAGACTAAGGCTGTCAGCGGCTTGTTCTTCGCAGGACAGGTTAACGGCACCACCGGCTATGAGGAGGCGGCGGGACAAGGCTTGATGGCTGGTATCAATGCCGCACTCAAGTGCACCGGAAGCGAGCCTTTCGTACTCCACCGCGACGAGGCGTATATTGGCGTGCTCATCGACGACCTTGTGACAAAAGGCGTGGACGAACCCTACCGTATGTTTACCTCGCGAGCCGAATATCGCATACTGCTGCGCCAGGACAATGCCGACATTCGCCTCACGCCTTATGCCGAAAAGTTTGGATTGGCCACAGCGGAACGTTTGCAGCGTTTTCACGCAAAGAAAGAGAAGATTGGCGAAATCATCGATTTCTGCAAGCAGTACCCCATCAAGCCAAACGACATCAACGCCTTTCTTGAAGAGGTGGGCACTACCCCACTCCAGCGCGGCTGCAAATTGTTCGACCTCATCAACCGTCCGCAATTATCGCTGCTAAAATTGGCTGATGCCATCGCACCATTTAAGGAATTTCTCGCCGCCATTACTTCTGACGCTGAAGAAACGATTGAGGCGGCCGAAATAGAAATGAAATACCACGGCTACATAGCTCGCGAGCGTGCCATGGCCGACAAGATGCAGCGCCTTGAGAATATCAAAATACGCGGACACTTCGATTACGACAGTATCACGCAGTTGAGCACTGAAGCACGCCAAAAGCTTACTTCAATCGACCCCGAGACGCTTGCACAGGCCAGCCGCATTCCGGGCGTTTCACCAAGCGACATCAGCGTACTGCTTGTTTTGATGGGACGATAGGCGGTGCTTGATTGGGCGGCAAGCGGCGTAAATCCATTTCAAGGCCGCTCGCCGCTTGTTCTGTCCGCAGCTTACTTAAAGCAATACTCTAACAACAAAGCACCGCATAGGCGCTCAAACAGCCAAATACGGCCTTTTACCGCCGTTTAGTTCGCGTTCCACGTGAAACAAACAATACTAAAGCATATCAAAATCAGGAATTTCATGAATACAAAACTGCTTTTAGACAATCTCCGCACGGTATACGACTTTCCGAAGCCCGGCATACACTTCAAGGACGTTACCACACTGTTCAAAAATCCCGCGTGCATCGAAGAAATGGCGCAGGAGTTGGTGCGTATTTACCAAGACAAGGGCATCACAAAGGTAGTGGGCATTGAGAGCCGCGGCTTTGTAATGGGTAGCATTTTGGCCCAGAAACTCGGTGCCGGCTTTGTAATGGCGCGCAAACCCGGAAAGCTGCCAGCCGAAACACACAAAGCCACCTACCTTAAAGAGTACGGCTACGACACCATCGAAATACACGCCGACGCCATCACCGCCGACGACGTGGTGTTGATACACGACGATTTGCTCGCCACAGGTGGCTCGATGCAAGCCGCATACGACCTTGTACAAGCGTTCAAACCGAAGCATACGTACATAAATTTCCTTATAGAATTGCAAATGGAAGGCCTTGAGGGACGCAAATTCCTTGGCAAAGACCTTGACATTACAACACTACTCACCATCAACGAATGAATGCCGAGTTACAAACCTACCTCAAAGGCATCGTAAATAATCTGCCCGAAACACCGGGGTGCTACCAGTACCTCGATGATTCGGGCACTATCATTTACGTTGGAAAGGCCAAGAACCTGAAACGACGCGTCAGCTCATACTTCAACAAAGAGCAGCAGACGCGCAAAACGCGATTGCTCGTCACACACATACGCGACATACGCTATGTGGTGGTAAAGACGGAGGCCGACGCCTTGCTGCTTGAAAACAACCTCATCAAGCGGTACAAGCCACACTACAACGTTCTGCTCAAAGACGATAAGACCTACCCTTCCATCGCCATCACCACCGAATATCTGCCTCGCATATTCAAAACACGGCAGCGTGGTAAACGCGGCGCAATATACTTTGGCCCCTACAGCCATGTGCCCACCCTCTATGCTCTGCTCGACTTGTGCCGCGAGCTGTACCAACCGCGCCCATGCCACACTCCCATGACCCGCGAGGGCGTTGAAAACGGCAAATACGACGTCTGCCTCGACTACCACATACACCGCTGCAAGGCTCCATGCGTGGGCAAGCAAAGCCACGACGACTACATACGCTGCATTGAAGCCTGCAAGGAAATACTGAAAGGCAACACCGCCGATGTGGCCCGCAAAATGCGCGAAGAAATGATAGCCCTGGCCAACGAGCTGCGCTTTGAGGAGGCACAAGAAATCAAGCGGCGGTACGACTTGATAGAGAGTTACCGCGCAAAGAGTGAGGTGGTGTCGAACGTGTTGCACAATATAGACGTATTCAACATCGAAACCGAAGAAAGAACGGCGTACATCAATTATCTGCACGTAACCAACGGCTGCATCAACCAGGCATTCACCTTTGAATACAAGAAAAAGCTCGACGAAACCGACGAAGAGCTGCTCACGCTGGGCATTATCGAGATGCGCGAGCGCTACGCCAGCCAGTCGAAAGAGATTGTTGTGCCGTTCCACGTCGACCTGCCCGACGACATGGTGGAACAAACCGTCCCCCAAAAGGGTGATAAGAAGAAACTGCTCGAACTGTCAAAGCTCAATGTCAAGCAATACAAATTCGACCGTCTGAAGCAAGCTGACAAGCTCAATCCCGAACAAAAGCAGACACGATTGATGAAGGAGATACAGCGCGACTTAGGTTTGCCCAAATTGCCCCTTCACATCGAACTTTTCGACAACTCCAACATCAGCGGCGCCGATGCCGTGGCCGCTTGCGTCGTGTTTGAAAAGCTCAAACCCGCCAAAAGCGAATACCGCAAGTTCAACATCAAAACCGTGACCGGCCCCGACGATTACGCCTCAATGAAGGAAGTGGTGCGCCGCCGCTACACCCGTCTGAACCAGGAGGGGCGCCCCCTGCCCGACCTCATCATAGCCGACGGCGGACGCGGACAAATGGAAATGATACGCGAGGTGGTTGAGGACGAGCTGGGACTCGAAATTCCCATAGCCGGCCTGGCCAAGGACGACCGCCACCGCACCCGTGAAATGCTCTACGGCTTTCCACCCGCCATCATCGGCATCAAACCCGAGAGCCAGCTGTTCCGCACCCTCACCCAGATGCAGGACGAGGTACACCGCTTCGCCATAAGTTTCCACCGCGACAAGCGTTCAAAACGCCAGACAGCCTCCGAACTCGACACCATAGCAGGCATAGGCCCCGCCACCAAGCAAACCCTGCTCAAGCAGTTCAAGAGCGTCAAACGCGTAAAGGAGGCCACCCTGCCCGAGCTGCAAGCCCTGTTAGGCACAGCCCGCGGCGAAAAAATATACCACAATCTGCACACCAACGGATAAATAGACGTAACTTTGCCCACATGAGAGCAGTAATACAACGCGTGCAACACGCATCAGTCACCATCAACGGCCAAACAAAATCGGCCATACACCAAGGTTTCCTCATTCTGTTAGGCATTGAAGAGGCCGACAACCGCGACGACGCCGACTGGCTATGCCGCAAAATAAGCGCTCTGCGCGTGTTTGACGACGAAGACGGGGTGATGAACCGCAGCCTGCAAGACATCGGCGGAGAAGCGCTCGTAGTGAGCCAATTCACCCTCATGGCCTCATACAAGAAAGGCAACCGCCCGTCGTACATACGCGCCGCCGGCCATGAGCACGCCATACCCCTTTACGAATACTTTTGCCAGGCACTCGAGCAAGCCCTCGGCCGCCCCATCGGCACAGGCCAGTTTGGGGCCGACATGAAAGTCGAGCTGCTCAACGACGGCCCGGTAACCATCTGCATGGACACCAAAAACAAAGAATAATGCCCCAAACCTTAGCCGACCTACAAATTCGTGTAGACAAATGGATACACACTTATGGCGTACGCTATTTCAGCGAACTCACCAACATGGCCTGCCTCACTGAGGAGGTGGGCGAACTGGCCCGTGTGATGGCCCGAAAGTATGGCGACCAATCGTTCAAAAAAGGCGAGACACACGACCCTTCTGAAGAAATGGCCGACGTGCTGTGGGTGCTCATTTGCCTGGCCAACCAAACCGGTGTAGACCTTACCAAGGCCATGGAGCAGAGTTTTGAAAAGAAGACCAAGCGCGACGCCACACGCCACCTCAACAACCCCAAACTGGCACCCCGCGAGCAGCCCTGAGCAGCACGCGTACACAACACAATAACACACATATCAAGAGACTATGCCCGAATTACACATCAACCGCAACGATGCTCAAAAGAGCAAATACGAACAAGCATTCGACAAGTTCAATCTTCACCTCGACGACGCCCAAGTTAGCGTCCAAGTACACAAACTCGTGGCCGACAACCGCAGCAAATACAACACCCCCGAGGTGCTCAAGCAGCTGCTCAGCACCGTCGAACTGACCACCCTCAAGGTGACGGACTCACAAGAGAGCGTGCTCCAGCTCACCGAGCGCGTCAACGAGTTTGCAGACGCACACCCCGACCTCCCACCCCTGGCCACCATCTGCGTATATCCCAACTTTGCAAAGATCGTAAGCGAGAGCCTCGAAGCCGACGGCGTCAAGGTAGCCTGCGTGGTAGGCGGTTTCCCATCGTCACAAACATTCATCGAAATCAAAACCGCCGAGACTGCCCTTGCCGTACACGACGGAGCCGACGAGTGCGACTGTGTGCTCAACGTGGGCGCCTTCCTCAGCGGCGACTACGAAAGCTGTGCCGACGAGATTGAAGAGATAAAAGCCGCCTGTGCCGACAATCCCCTCAAGGTCATACTCGAAACGGGCGCCCTCAAGTCTGCCGTCAACATCAAGCGCGCCGCAATACTCGCCATGTACGCTGGTGCCGACTTTATAAAGACCTCTACGGGCAAAATAGAGGTCGCTGCCACGCTCGAAGCAGCCTACGTGATGTGCACCGCCATCAAGGAATATTACGACCTCACAGGCACGTTTATAGGCTTCAAGGCTGCCGGTGGCATCAAAACCACAGCCGAAGCCATAGACTTCTACACCGTGGTACGCGAAATCCTTGGCGAGGACTACATCAAGCAGGGCCTCTTCCGCATCGGCACAAGCCGTCTGGCCAACCTGCTCGTCAGCGACATCTTGGGCGAGGACGCAAAGCCCTTCTAAGCCGCCCCCACACACCAACAAACCGGGCTGCATTCTGCCATACTTTGGCAAAATGCAGCCCGGTTTTTGTATCTTTGAAAAACGGCCCTGCCATGGGCGTTTCACAACATCACATATTGTTACAAAGAGCGCTCCACTACAAAGTCGATATACCCCCTGAGTGCCTCACGCACCTCAGCGTTATGCCAACTGTCGAGCAGCGACAAAGCCTGCGCGTGAAACTCCTCCATGCGCCGCTGCGCATATTCAATGCCGCCATGCGCTTTGGTATAATCCACCAGCGCCGCTATGTCGTCAGCCGTGGCCTCGCCATTTTTCACACGCATGGCAAGTGCTCTAACTTCCTGGTTATCAGCGTTATTGATAGCATATATAGCCGGCAGCGTAAGCTTACCCTCGCGCATGTCATTGCCCGTAGGCTTGCCAATGCGGTTGTCGGCATAATAGTCAAAAATATCGTCCCTGATTTGGAAACAAAGGCCTACAATCTCGCCAAAACGCTTGGCACGCGCCACATACTCAGCATCGGCGCCAGCCGATATAGCCCCCAGTTCGGCACAAGCCGCAAAGAGCGCCGCCGTTTTGTGGTGAATGATATGAAAATAAGCCTCCTCGGTGATAGCCTCGTTGCGGATATTAGCCAACTGGCAAATCTCGCCCTCCGAAAGCGTGCCACCCAGGCGCGAAATAATCTCCACCACCCCGATGTTGCCCGTCATGGCAGCCTGCAGCAGCGAAGTCGACAGCAGGTAGTCGCCCACCAGCACCGCCACTTTGTTGTCATACACAGCGTTCACCGAGCGTTGTCCGCGTCGTTCGCCACTCTCGTCCACCACATCGTCGTGCACAAGCGAGGCTGTGTGCAGCAGTTCGAGCGTCACCGCCGAGCGCAGCGAGTCAACCGAAACTGCACCCAGCTCACGAGCCATCAGCACCACCAGCAAGGGGCGCATCATTTTGCCCTGACGCCGGCGCACATAGTCGAGCGCCTGGCCCAGAAAATCATCATCGTGAGTCAGTGCGTTGTCAAACAAAGCCTTGTACTGAGCCATCTCCTGCAACACAGGTTGGCGAATTGCTGCTAATTTGTCCATACGTTTCGGTTTCAGCTTACAAAAGTAGTAAAAACTAAGTTATTGTACGAGAGTATTTGCGTACTTTTGTAAGCATAATAACAATATATAAGCTATGCAAACCCTCTATCTGCTCGACGCTTACGCGCTCATATACCGCGCTTACTATGCACTGATACGCTCGCCGCGCATCAACTCCAAAGGCCAGAACACCTCGGCCGTGTATGGTTTTGTCAACACACTCAACGATGTACTGAACACCGAAAAGCCCGATTTCATCGGCATTGCCTTCGACCCCGCCGGCGGCACCTTCCGCCACGAAGCCTACCCCGCCTACAAGGCCCAGCGCGAGGCAACGCCCGAAGACATAAAGTGGGCCGTGCCCGTTATCAAGGACATCATACGCGCCTACAACATACCCATTCTCGAAGTGCCGGGCTACGAGGCCGACGATGTGATAGGCACACTGGCCATGAAGGGGCGTGAGGCCGGACTCGAAGTGCACATGGTCACCCCCGACAAGGACTACGCCCAACTGGTGAAACCAGGCATTTTTATGCGTCGTCCCGGCCATGGCGCCTCAGCCATGGAGAAACTCGGTCCCGATGAAGTCTGCCAAAAATACGGCATCAGCCACACCAACCAGGTGATTGACCTGCTCGGCCTCATGGGCGACACCGCCGACAATGTGCCGGGCTGCCCCGGCGTAGGCGAGAAAACAGCCGTCAAACTCATCACCCAGTTTGGTTCGATTGACAATCTGCTCAACAGCACCGACCAACTCAAGGGAGCCATCAAGCGCAAGGTGGAGGAGAACAAAGAGCAAATCAGCTTTTCTAAATTCTTGGTCACCATCAAGACCGACGTGCCAATCGACCTCGACCTCGACACCTTGCGCACCACCGAGGCCAACAAGGAGGCCTTGCGCCCGATTTACGAAAATTTGGAATTTCGGGTATTCATCAAGAAACTCGACGACAAACCAGCCGAAGTGCAAAAAAGTGTGAGCGAATGGGGCGCTCTCTTTGACGCGCAGCCCGACAACCGCTCAGACGAACCAAAAGAAATCACGCACAAAACGCTCAATGACGTGCCGCATACTTACATTCTCGTTGATAATAAGAGTGATGCGCGGCAGCTTTGTGAGCATTTATTGACTTTCAGTACGGTAGCCATCGACACCGAAACCACTTCAATCGATGCCATCAGCGCCAAATTGGTAGGATTAAGCTTTGCCGTCGACGGCGGAAAGGCCTGGTACGTTGCCGTTCCACGTGAAACGGAGGAAGCGCGCCGCATGGTTGAGATATTCCGTCCGTTGTACGAAAGCACCAACACGCTTAAAGTAGGACAGAACCTCAAGTACGACCTCACCGTGCTCCACGCTTACGGCATTGCCCTCGCCCACCCCATGTTCGACACCATGCTGGCCCACTACCTGGTGCAACCCGAGTTGCGACACAACATGGACTATCTGGCCGAGATATACCTGGGCTACCAAACCATACACATCGACGAGTTGATTGGCCCCAAGGGCAAAAAGCAGAAAAACATGGCCGACCTCGAACCCGCGCAAATTTGCGACTATGCCTGTGAGGACGCCGACATCACCCTGCAACTCATGCAACCGCTCAAGCAGGAACTTGAAAAATACCAGCTCACCCATGTGTTCAACGAGATAGAGATGCCACTCATGCCCGTGCTGGCACGCATGGAGATGAACGGCGTGTGCCTCGACACCAACACGCTGGCCCAAACCGGCCAACACTTTACGGAGCGCATGCAACAGCTCGAGGCCGACATCTACCAACTGGCTGGCCATGAATTTTTGCTCACCTCGCCGCGTCAAGTGGGCGAAGTGCTGTTCGACGAGCTCAAGCTCAACGAAAAGGCCAAAAAGACCAAGAGCGGACAATACTCCACTGGCGAGGAGGTGCTCGAAGCCATCAAGCACAAGCACCCCATTGTAGAGAAAATTCTGGCACACCGCGCCTTGAAAAAGTTGCTGAGCACCTACATCGACGCACTGCCCAAACTCATCAACCCCACCACGGGCCACATTCACACCTCGTTCAACCAGGCTGTCACTGCCACGGGCCGACTGTCATCGTCCAACCCCAACCTGCAAAACATACCGGTGCGCGGCGACGACGGCCGCGAAATACGCAAAGCCTTTGTGCCCGAACCAGGCTGCATATTCTTCTCGGCCGACTACTCGCAAATTGAGTTGCGCATCATGGCCCACATCAGCGGCGACGAACATTTGGTCAACGACTTCCGCGAGGGGCGCGACATACACGCCGCCACAGCAGCCCGCGTATTTCACAAGCCGCTCGACGAGGTGACGCGTGACGAGCGCCGAAAGGCCAAAACGGCCAATTTCGGCATCATCTACGGCATATCAGCCTTTGGTTTGGCCGAACGCATGGAGGTATCTCGCACCGAGGCCAAAGAGCTCATTACCAACTATTTCAGCACCTACCCCAAGGTGAAGGACTACATGGAACGCAGTGTGGCCGAAGCCAAAGAGCGCGGCTACATTGTCACCGCCTTTGGGCGTCGCCGCTACTTGCCCGACATCAACTCACGCAACGCTGTAGTGCGCGGCTATGCCGAGCGCAATGCCGTCAACGCCCCCATTCAGGGCACCGCTGCCGACATCATCAAAGTGGCCATGATACGCATCGACGAGCGCTTCCGCCGCGAGGGCATACAGTCTAAAATGATACTCCAGGTGCACGACGAACTCAACTTTTCGGTTGTCCCCTCCGAGCTCGACACGGTCAAGCGCATCGTCATCGACGAGATGGAGCAAGCCTACCAAATGAGCGTGCCATTAGTGGCCGACTGCGGCGAAGGCCACAACTGGCTCGAAGCGCACTGATAGGAGATAAGCCAAATGGGTCTAACGAGCCTAATGAGCCCAATATGCCCATTAAGCCTAATATGCCTATTGGGCCTAATATGCCTATTGGGCCTAATATGCCCATTATGCCCAATAGGCACCCCCAAACAACAAACCAACCAACCCCAACCAAACAACAAAAAAAGAAACTACCATGGAAAAGCGCCCAGTTGACAAGCAATTCCTTCGGCAAGGCAAGGACTACACCACGCTCATTTGCTACAAAAAGGCGGTGATAATCTACGACATCACCTACCACTTTGCCCACAAGTATCTGGAGCGTGGCGACCGCACCATCGACCAAATGATACAGGCGGCGCGCTCGGGCAAGCAAAACATTGTGGAGGGCAACATCGACGGCATCACATCAACCGAAATGGAAATAAAGCTCACAAATGTCAACCGTGCCAGCCTGCATGAGTTGTTGGAGGATTATAAAGACTACCTGCGCGTACACGGCCTTGAACAATGGCCTGTCAGTTCGCCCAAGGCGGAGCAAACGCGACGCTACTGCGCCACCCACAATGCCCCCGAGGACTATACACTGAAAATAGCGGAGCGGTCGGCAGAAACGATATGCAACATTGCCATCACGCTAATTCTGCAAACCGATGTCATGATAAAGGGACTGATAGAGTGGCAAAAGAACCATTTCAAAGATAATGGCGGCATAAAAGAGCAATTGTATAATGAGCGACGCAAACAGAGGGGGTATTAAGGGCCAATAAGACATCTAAATATATTGTATACCCGTTGGCGGAATTTCTGGTTGACAGGTTAACAAGTTGACAGGTTGACAAGTAAGCATGCTATACGCCACTTATTATGTTAAAGCCAGAATGACAGAAAGCTTAAAAAGCTATGCAAACTTACCTGTTAACCCGTTAACTTGTCAACTATTTTACTAATTTTGCCAACGCGTATTGTATAAAACACTTTAAGCACACCGGCACAGTAACAATGCCACAAAGAAAAGAATTTTAATAATAATATAAACCATTCTACTATGATGACACACACCACCATTATGCGCGCAGTGCACAACAGCCGCAGCACCCTGAGGCTCTGCATATTCATTGCGCTATCCATCACCCTGACTGTCAAGCCGCAGCCCTTGGGCGCATACACCGGTCTGCTGTTTGCACTGTCAGTCATTGTTGGCGCATGCCACATCAGCCAGCTTGCGCGCAACAAACAAAACTTGTTGCAACTGTTGCAAAAGAGCATTTACAGCATACTGTTCAGCCTTGTGCTGCTTGCCATCTGGCTGCTGTCGTAAACAGCCAATGCGCTCTGCGCCCAGCGCTGCACGCCACCCCATAAGGCGTGCACACAGCAACGGCAGAGCAATGTTACGGCAACGGGAGGTAGAAAATTCAATCGGAGCGTTTGAATTTTCTGTCTCCCGTTGCCGTTTTTACGTCCTCCCGTTACTGTTTTTACGCCCTCACGCAGCCCGAAAGGCAGCACCCCATAGCAAAGCGGAGTGCGGTGCAAGGCACGCGTGGTAACGAGTTCTTAACAACAACGTTACATCACGTTCATATAGCACTACTAACTTTGCACCGTAAAACAAACGTATATACTACTTAACACAAAGACTCAATGAAAAAGAACCTGTTCAGTGCCACACTGACCATGTTGTGTACAGTGGCCATGCTGCTGGCCGCCACACTGAAAATGCAAGCCCAAACACCTGTCGAATGGAAAGCCATGAAGGGCAATGTAACCATGTACATGACCAACGACATGGGGCGCAACGGCTATTACGACCAGAAGCCCATAGCCGAACTCATGGGGCACATGGGCGAAACACTCGGCCCCAAATGCGTGCTGGCTGTGGGCGACATACACCACTTTAACGGGGTGGCCTCGGTAAACGACCCCCTATGGACAACCAACTACGAGCAAGTGTACTCCCACCCCGAACTCATGCTCAACTGGTTTCCCGTGCTGGGCAACCACGAGTACCGCGGCAACACACAAGCCGTGCTCAACTATGGCACAGTGAGCCGCCGTTGGGTGATGCCCTCGCGCTACTACACCAAGGTAATCACAGGCAAAGGCACCAGCGTGCGTGTGGTGTTCATTGACACCACACCCCTCATCGACCGCTACCGCGCCGACAGCATCACTTACCCCGACGCCCACAAGCAGGACATGCAAGCCCAGCTCAACTGGCTTGACAACACACTCAAAACAGCCCGCGAGGACTGGGTGATTGTGGTGGGCCACCACCCCATTTATGCCCATACCCCCAAGGACGAAAGCGAGCGCACCGACATGCAAAAGCGCGTGTTGCCCATACTCAAGCGCTACCACAATGTAGCCATCTACGCCTGCGGCCACATTCACAACTTTCAGCACATCAAGATGCCGTCCGACGACATTGACTATGTGGTCAACTCCTCGTCATCACTGGCACGTCCCGTGCAGGCTGTTCAAGGCTCCGTGTTCTGCAGTCCGGCCGATGGCTTTTCAGTCATTTCGACCACCAAGGAACAACTCAACATGTACATGATAGACAAAGACGGTAAGGCCATTCACACCATCAGCCGCCACAAATAACAGCACAGGCAGCATACCACATGATGAAAAAGTATTTACTAAGCACAGCACTCATGGCCGCCATAGCCAGCGCGGCCGGGGCGCACACCATCGACGGCATAGTCAAGGACCAAAAGACGGGCGAGCCGCTCATTGGTTCGGTGGTCGAAGTAAAGGAATTGCCAGGCGTCAAAACCACCACCGGCCTCGACGGCTCATTCCGTCTGCACGAACTGCCCGACAGGGGGCGTTACACGCTGGTGGTAAGATACCTTGCCTATAAAACCCGCGAGGTGCCAGTAGAGGTGTCGGACACGGGCACTGTGACAATTACGCTCGACGAGGACGTCCGCCGCTTTGGCGAGGCCGTCGTGACAGGCCACCGCAACAGCCGCACCGACATCAGTGCCATCAGTCTTGAAAAGAATGCCGGCAATGTGCTCAACGTGATGAGCCAGCAGAGCATACAGCTGTCGCCCGACGTCAATGTGGCAGCCGTGTTGCAACGCGTGTCGGGCGTAACGCTTGAGCAGAGCGCATCGGGCGAGGCATCGTACGCCATACTGCGCGGCATGGACAAGCGCTACAACTACACGCTGGTGAATGGCGTAAAAATACCCTCGCCCGACGACAAAAACCGCTACATACCGCTCAACATATTCCCCTCCGACCTGATGGACCGCATTGTAGTGTCGAAATCGCTCACGGCCGACATGGAGGGCGATGCCGCTGGCGGCGTGGTGGACATGGTTATGAAGGACGCGCCGGCACGCTTCGAGCTGCAGGCCAACGGCGCTGTGGGCATGAGCGACTACTTTTGGAACGGCAACCGCAACTACCTGTCAACCGACCGTCGCCATGCCACTGCCAAGGCGCCCTACGAGACTTTTGGCAACCAGTATGCCGCCACCGCAGCCGACTTTAAGAACGGCCCCGCACAGGTTAAGAGTCTCTCGGTGCCCGCACCCAACTTTGTGGGCGGCCTGTCGGTGGGCAACCGCTTTTTCAACGACCATCTGGGCGTGATGCTGGCCGGCAGTGTGCAGAACACCTACCGCGGCACAGAGCGCACGTACAATGCCGTAAAGATGGCATCGGGCGAGCAGGCCATGTACATATCGAGCCTCAAGCACCGCTACTACTCCATGCACGACCTGACCACAGGCGTGCACGGCAAGCTCGACTTTGCCATTGGCGGGCAAAAGCTGGAGTGGTACAACATGTACGTGCACACCAACTCCGACGCCACACGCTACAACAACAGCGTCAGCACCGAGTACCTCAGCTCGCAATCGTACACACAGGACGACGAGTTGCGCTCCTCTACACAGACGCAGAGCATCTTTGCCTCACACCTCAAGGGCACGCACCACATTCTGCCCGACCTCACCTTCGACTGGGCAGGCATCTTTTCGCGTGCCAAGGAGGAGGACCCCGACCGCACCTACATCACGCTGACCAACGAGGTGCAGACGCCTGCCAACGGACTGGACGGCTCGCTGTGGGACGGACAAAAAGCGCTGCTCAAAACGCGCCCCAAGGAGATGGAACGACGCTTCCAACACAACAAGGACACCGACTGGGCTGGCTATGCCAACCTGAGCTACAACAGCCATCTGGGCAGTGCTGTGGACGCGCTGTGGAAGGCTGGCGCACAGTATCGGCGCAAGGAACGCAGCAACCGCTACTATTCCTACCAGTTTAACCCGGCCGACATACAGCAGCAGCTCGACGGCAACGGCCTCGACCAGTTTGCCGCGCCCAACTGGGTGTGCCGCACGCCCTACACGCAGGCCTCGCAGCTCAACTATAACTCGAAGGAGCACGTGGGCGGCACTTATGCCATGGTGACCCTCAAGAGCCACTTTGGCGAGTTGTATGCCGGTTTCCGCGCTGAGCATACCAACCAAATTTACACCATGCTGCAGCACTTTGACAACCTGGGCCCGGTGGGCGAGCAGAGCTATTGGGACTACCTGCCCTCGGCCTCGCTTAAATGGACGCCTAACGGCAAGATGAATGTGCGCCTGTCGTACTACCGCAGCATCAACCGCCCTGGCTTTTACGAGATTGTGCCTTACCAAATCATGGGCGAGGAGTATCAGGAAAAGGGTAACCCCAACCTCAAGCGCGCCCGCATTGACAATGTGGACCTGCGCTGGGAGTGGTTTCCCTCAGCCAACGAGCAGGTGCTTGTGGGCGTGTTCTACAAATACCTGAAGGACCCTATCGAACAAGTGTTTGTGGCATCAGACGGCAAGATGGGCAGCGGCGCCGACGCCTACTACATGCCGGCCAACTTGGGCAATGCCAAGAACTATGGTTTTGAAATAGACGTGGTAAAGTACATACGCCACTTTGGGGTAAAGGCCAACTACACCTACACCCACTCGGCCATCACCACCACCAAGCGCCAATACAAGCTCAATGGCAACGGTGAGTACGAGAGCGGTGTGACGCAGAAGCGTCCGCTGGTGAACCAGGCCCCGCACACGGCCAACCTGTCGCTGCTCTACAAGGACACCAACCATGGTTGGAACGCACAGCTGTCGGCATCGTACACTGGCACCAAGCTGGCACTCGTATCGCCCTTCAAGGACGCCGACCAATGGGACAAGGCTTTGTTTGGCCTTGACTTCAGCGCCGAGAAAAAGTTTGACAACGGTCTGTCACTCTTCTTCAAGGCCAACAATCTGCTCGACGCCAAGCGCGAGCGCTACATCAAAACGGTGAACGAATCGAACCTGGAATATGAGGGGCAGCGCACCGACCGCACTGTGGTGGGCACCTACCGCTACGGACGCACCTTCCTGCTGGGTGTAAGATACACGCTTTAGTAACAACACCTTAGCCGGTGGCACCAACTGGCAGTGCCACCGCACAATAACACTAATCAGACTTCAAGATGATGCAAACCGGGCGCAATATGCCAAACCCGCGTGGGGCTGTGTGCCGAGGTGCAACTTATCGCTTAAATGAAAAGAGCTATATGAAAAAGTTCAGCACATACGCTTGCCTGGCAGCCATGGCTACCGCAGCAATATTCGCCACCTCGTGCGAAAATGACAACATCAACCCCTACGACTACACCGGAGGCGGCTCAAACAACAATACTAACCAAGGCTCGACCGAAGTAGTCAAGACGCAACTGGCCGAATACCCCGTTGGCTCGCTGGTGTGGACCAAGGACACCACGCTCACCGAGAGTGTGAAGATACCCGAGGGCACCTCGCTCTACATTGAGCCTGGGGTGACGGTCACCTGTAAGTCGGGCACACAGGTGCCCATCGAGATTGTGGTGTTGGGCAACCTCTACTGCATGGGTACAAAGGAGAAGCCCGTGGCCATTGTGTCGGACACGCGCAAGGCCAACGACTGGGGCGGCATCATCTGCGGTTTTAAGTGTGAGGAGGTGGTGCTCAGCCACACCGAGGTGGCCTACGCCGGAGCCACTCCCACGGAGTCGTCGCTGTCGTACCAGAACGCCTTGTTCAAAACACCCATCGACGGTGGTGTGCCGGCCTTCCACTTTTGCAACGTCAATGGCAAGTTTGCCATGGCCAACTGCTACTTCCACGACATTCAGAACGATGCCACCTACTTTACCGGCGGCCAGGGTGTCATATACAACAGCATATTTGCCAACACGGGCAATGCGGCCGATGGCGGCGAGGCCATCAACGTGAAGGCGGGCTGCAAACTCGATGTGGCCAACAACGTGATATACGATGCCTGTACCAATGCCTTCAAACTGTCGAACAGTGGCAACAGCGAGACTATTCCGCTCACACAAATCACGGTGTACAACAACACCATGGTGGACTGCGGTTGGCGCCGCACAAAGAACAAGAAAGGGGGCAGCATCTGGCTTGAAAAGGCCAGCGCACCGGTGTTTGCCAACAACCTGGTGTACGACTGCCGCTACGGCATGAAGCAGCCTAAGAAGGACGGGGCCAACCTGAAGGACGCCTGTGTGGCGCCTAACTACTACTACGCCTCAACACAAAAGGGTGTGGACCAAATGGCCAAGACTGCCGACCTCATTATTTGGAACGATAACGACATCAAGAGCCAGGTGCCCGGCCAACTCGACCCGCTGTTCAAGGCCTTTACGCAGAACCCGGCCATGAACGTCAACTGCGAGGTGGACGATGCCTCGAAAGGCGCTCCCCTGCCCTACGACCGCAACTGGAACTTCAATGTGCAGGCGGGCAGTCCGGCGCTCAGCGGCGGCAAGGCTGACATTGCACGCATCTTTGAGTACGGCTTGGCCTTCTTTGGCATGAAACGCATTCAGTTTGCCAATTCGGCCAACGACCAGAACTATTACTTTGCGGCACCTGCACCAAGCACACGCTTTGGCGCACAGCTATAAACGCTGGCCGCCGGGAAGCTTTATTCAGACACCAGGCTCAAGCACTGACGCGGAAACGACTCGCCCGCCGAAGTGCCAGAGCCTGGTGTTCCTATTTACTTGCCGGGGGTACGGTGGTGATTATAGTTGCGTGATTATTAGCCATTTACACCTTAATTGTGTTCTGTAACGACTTGTAAACTACCACATTGCACAGTGTGTGGCGGCGTTGTTAAGTATTTATTAGTAACTTTGCACGCTTTTACAAACGTACTACAACACATGAACAAGATATGCTGCATCGGGCACATTACGCACGATAAAATCATTACTCCCGCCACCGAGGCCGACATGCCGGGTGGCACATCGTACTACTTTGCCCATGCCATGTACCACCTTAATGGTGGAAAGGACTTTGAACTTGTCACATCGCTGGCACCCACCGACATGCAGCCGGTTGACGAACTGCGCCACATGGGGGTGAAAGTGACTGTAATACCCTCGCGCCACACGGTGTACTTTGAAAACAAATATGGCGAAAACCAAAACAACCGCACGCAGCGTGTGCTGGCCAAGGCCGACCCCTTTACGGCCGAGAGCCTGGAGGGGGTTGAAGCTGGCGTGTTCCACTTGGGCTCGCTGCTGGCCGACGATTTTGGTCTCGACGTGATACGCGCGCTCAAGGCACGTGGCGTGGTGAGCGTTGACTCGCAGGGCTACTTGCGCGAGGTGCGCGGCGAAAAGGTTTTTGCCGTTGACTGGCCCGACAAGCGCGAGGCACTGAAAATGATTGATGTGCTGAAGGTGAACGAGTATGAGATGGAAGTGCTCACGGGCCAGAAGGAGGCGCACGACGCTGCCCTGCAACTGGCCGAATGGGGGGTGAACGAGGTGTGTGTAACCCTGGGCGACTATGGTTCGGTGGTGCTTGAGAATGACCACTTTTACGACATTTGCGCCTATCCGCCCAAGCAGGTGGTTGATGCCACGGGGTGTGGCGACACTTACTCTACCGGCTACCTGTATATGCGCTCGCGCGGAGCCGACCCCAGCGAGGCGGGGCACTTTGCTGCTGCCATGTCGACACTGAAACTCGAACACACCGGCCCCTTTGCACGCACCGAGGAGGAGGTGTTCGCGCTGATAAGATAATGCCCGCTACGCTCGCCATGCCCACGAATGTGCTGATGTGCACATTAGCGGGCATGGCGAGCGACACTTATTATACATTTTATTATCTTTGCACGTAGTTATGAACCTGACATCAATCATACGACCTGTGTTCAACAGCCGCTTGCACGCTATTGAACGCTATGAGAGTCACGCCGAGGACATTCAGCGCGACACGCTCGAACGACTACTGCACGCAGCCGCCCGCACCGAGTGGGGGCAACGCTATGGATATGACAGCATGCACAGCTACGAGGAGTTTGCGGCCAAAGTGCCTGTGAGCACCTACGAGGAGCTGAAGGGATATATCGACCGCATGCGGCACGGCGAACGCAATGTGCTGTGGCCCGGACAAGTAAAATGGTATGCCAAATCGTCGGGCACTACCAACGACAAGAGCAAATTCATACCCGTAAGCCGCGACGGACTGCACGACACGCACTACCAAGGTGGCACCGACGCGGTGGCTCTGTACCTGCACAACAACCCGCTGAGCCGCCTGTTTGACGGCAAGGCGCTGATATTGGGCGGCAGCCACGCACCTAACTATAATGTGGCTAACTCGCTGGTGGGCGACTTGAGCGCCATACTCATCGAAAACATTAACCCGCTGGTTAACCTCGTGCGCATTCCGCCCAAAAAGATTGCCCTGCTGAGCGACTTTGAGGAGAAGCGCGACCGCATTGCCGAGATGGCCATTAAAAAGAATGTGACCAACATATCGGGCGTGCCGTCGTGGATGATGGCGGTCATTACGCGTATGCTCGAACTGAGCGGCAAGCAGTACCTTGACGAGGTGTGGCCAAACCTTGAGGTGTTCTTCCACGGCGGGGTGGCCTTTACACCCTACCGCGAACAGTACCACCGCCTCATACGCTCTACTAACATGCACTACATGGAGACGTACAACGCCTCGGAGGGCTTTTTCGGCTTGCAGAACGACCCGCTCGACGCGGCCATGCTGCTCATGATTGACTATGGGGTGTTTTACGAATTTATCCCCCTCGACGAGGTGGGCAAGCCCAACCCAACTGTGCTGCCGCTGTGGGAGGTGGAGCAGGGCAAGAACTATGCTATCGTGATTAGCACAAGCTGCGGCTTGTGGCGCTACCAAATAGGCGACACGGTGAAGTTTACGTCGACCAACCCCTACAAGTTTATCATCAGCGGACGCACCAAGAGCTTTATCAATGCCTTTGGCGAGGAACTGATTGTGGACAATGCCGAAAAGGGGCTGCACGAGGCCTGCAAGGCTACCGGCGCCGTGGTGAGCGAGTATACCGCCGCACCGGTGTTTATGAACGCCGAGGGAAAGTGCCGCCACCAATGGGTGATTGAGTTCAGCCAGCAGCCGGCCGACATGGAGACCTTTGCCAATGCGCTCGACCTGGCGCTGCAGCACATTAACTCTGACTACGAGGCGAAACGCCACAAGGACATCACGCTGCAACGGCTCGAGGTGGTGACAGCACGCCAGGGCCTGTTTAACGACTGGCTCAAGAGCAAGGGCAAACTCGGCGGGCAACACAAGGTGCCACGACTGAGCAACAACCGCGACATTATTGACGACATATTAAAACTTAACTGATGCGCTCCACACACTTTCATACCCGACACTTGACGGCCTTGATAGGCACGCTGCTTTGTGTGGCGTGCATGTTGCTTTCGTGCGCCAATCCGGGGTCGGGGCCCGATGGGGGACCTTACGACGAAACACCGCCACGCATTGTGCAAATGCTGCCGGCGCTGGGCAACACGGGAGAGAAGGCCCGAAAGGTGACGATTGCCTTTGACGAACCGGTGAAGATTGATAACGCAAGCGAGAAGGTGATTGTGTCGCCACCGCAAATCAATATGCCGGAAATCAAGACTTCGGGCCGACGCATCAGCGTGGAGCTGATGGACTCGCTCAAGCCTGGCACTACTTATACCATCGACTTTAGCGACGCCATTACCGACTGCACCGAGAATAACCCGCTGGGCAACTTTACATACTACTTTAGCACGGGCACGCAACTCGACACCATGGAGGTGGCAGGACACGTGCTGGCTGCCGAGAACCTTGAACCGGTGAAGGGCATCATGGTGGGGCTGCACAGCAATATGGCTGACTCGGCCTTTACAACGCTACCCTTCGACCGCGTGGCGCGTACCGACGCCAACGGCCATTTCTGCATCAAGGGGGTGGCACCGGGCAATTACCACATTTATGCCTTGAAGGACGTGGACGGCGACTTTAAGTATACGCGCGGCGAGATGCTGGCCTTTAGCAGCGAAACGGTGGTGCCATCGTCTTTTCCCGACGTGCGGCACGACACGCTGTGGGCCGACACCATACGCATCGACACCATCAAGACAGTGGCCTACACGCACTTTATGCCCGACAACTTGGTGCTGAGGGCTTTTACCGAGAAGAATAATACACGGCAGCTGCTCAAGTCGCAGCGCGAACCGGCTTACTTCCGCACTTACTTTACAGCTCCCTCGGCGCATGTGCCGGTGGTGCGCGGCCTTAACTTTGATGCCGCACAAGGCATTGTGGAGGACCGCTCGGCGGGAAACGATACCATCACTTACTGGCTGGCCGACACGGCGCTCGTAAAGCAGGACTCACTCATGGTGGCCTACACCTACGAGGCTACCAACGACTCGACGCGGCAGCCTTACTTGCAAACTGACACGCTGTGTCTTGTGCCGCAATTCTCGTATGAACGGCGGCAGCGACTGGCGGCAGAGGATTTGGCAAAGTGGCAGAAGGGACTTGAAAAGCGCCACAAACGCGGCGACTTCAGCCAGGAGAAACCACCCGTCAAGCCGCTGAAGATGCAGCTGGCACTGCGCGGCAGCATCAATCCTGACGAGAATATGCACATCACCCTCGATGAGCCGGCGGCAAAGGTTGACACAACTAAGTTCCACCTTTACCTTAAAGTGGACTCTACCTACAAGGCGGTGCCTTTCAAACTGAGGCGCGACGCGAACACGCTGCTGGCGTACACACTGTATGGCGAATGGAGGCCGGGACAGCAGTACTTGCTCAACATTGACTCGACTGCCGTGACGGGACTGTCGGGGGCGGTGTGCAACAACTTCGACACCAAATTCAGTGTGGCGGGTGACGACAGCTACGGCTCGCTGTTTATGACAATAGCGGGGGCCGACTCTACTTGTGTGGTGCAACTGCTGCAAGGTGACAAGGTGGCCAAACAGGTGCGCGTGAAGAATGGCCGTGCCGACTTTTACTACACCAGACCTACCGACTACTACGTGCGGGCCTTTATTGACGCGAACGGCAACAACCGCTGGGACACGGGGTGCTACGCCGAGGGACGCCAGCCTGAAATGGTGTACTACTATCCGCACAAAATTACGGTGCGTGCCAACTGGGACATTGAGCAGACATGGCAACTTGATGCGCTGCCGCTGAACCGCCAAAAACCAGCGGAACTGGTAAAACAGAAGGGCGACACCAAGAAGACGCCGCGTAACCTTAACGCTGAACGCGAACGCAAAAAGCGAGGCGGGTGATGACGCCACACTATTATAGCAAACGGGCAGGCGGACTGTGGTGCAGACTGTGAAACGGCCGCAGCAAGCCCCTGCCCCACTCTATTTCATTACAAACCAGACCTAAACACCATTATGAACTATGATTAAGAAACTCATGCTACTGCTGCTGTTAGTCGTGTCGGGACTACAGGCCAGCGCGCAATGCTCGTCGAACAACACGGCATTCAAAAGCGGCGAAACACTTATCTACGACTTGTACTTTAACTGGAAATTCGTGTGGATAAAGGTGGGCGTGGCCTCAATGAACACCACGCAGACTACCTACGGGGGGCACCCGGCCTTGCGCACGTATCTGATAACACGCGGCTCGAAAAAGGCTGACAAGATATTTGTAATGCGCGACACGCTGATGGCATACACCGGGCTCGACCTCGTGCCGAAGTATTACGTGAAAAAGGCTTTCGAGGGCAAAACTTACCGCAAAAACGAGGTGTGGTACTCTTACCCCAAAGGCAAATGCAACGTGAAGATGCGCTATCAGCGCGACCACAACCCGGCCAGCCACTCAAGTCACTCGAGCAAATACTGCGCCTTTGACATGATTTCGATGCTGATGCGCGCACGCTCGTTCTCGGCCGAAGGCATGAAGGTGGGACACCGCATCAACTTTTTAATGGCTGACGGACGCACCTGCGAGTGGAAGAGCATCGTCTATCGCGGCAAGAAGACTTTCAAAATGGAGAACAGCAACACCAAATACCGCTGCCTCGTGTTCTCGTTTGTTGAAAAGGAGAATGGCAAGGAAAAGGATATCGTTACCTTTTACATTACCGACGACAAGAACCACCTGCCGGTGCGACTCGACATGAACCTGAACTTTGGTACTGCCAAGGCGTTCCTTACAGGGGCACGCGGGCTGCGCAACCCGCAAACGGCTAAAATCAAGTAACGCTACGCACGCAACCTGCACAACCCACAAACGCTACCTCTAATGGGGGCGACGCGTCTCGCGTCGGAAAAATGCCATATCCACGCACCAAATAAAGACTCACTGATAGCACTAAATCACACCTATCAGTGAGTCTTTTCCTTAATGCCCGACGCGGGACGCGTCGCCCCCATTAGTGCTTGCGTTTAGTGGTAGCGTTTTTTGCTTGCGTTTAATGCTTACGGTACCTTTACAATACTACAAAAACTTTACTTGCCGAATATCTTACATCTTACACTAACACGCTGCAACTCATTGACTATCAACACCTTACTTAGTGTAAGATATTACCAACACCACCTACATGCGACCTACACAACCCTCACGCTGCCACACGGCACAAGCACGGGTGAATAGTATCACGGCATAGGGGAGCAGAGATGTCTGTTGCTCCAACAGATTGTTCTACCTCCCTGTGGCGTATAATCCACCGCATACGTTCAAACCGACTGCGCGACAACGGGGTGTGATGTGTAAGATGTATGCAGGGTGTGTATGATACTTTGAACTTATCTTACACTCTCGAAACATCTGTTTATCAACCAGTTACGCACAAAAAGTGTAAGATGGCAGCAAAAGCACACGCACCCTTTTACAAGAGGGCTGACGGGGAGGGGGCAAATATTTGTGTACAAGTTGTACACTTTTTTTGTTGGGTGCAATGCCTTAGTGTTACCTTTGCAGCACTTTTGTTCTTATGTTCTCCGCGTTAGCGGCAAATTTCATAGAAACACCACAATATCCTAACTTCATCACTTTTTTGCGCCATTTGTTTAGGCAACGCATTGACGGAGTCTGGACTTTGTTGCGCCCGACTTTGCTCTTTTTATTACAAAATGAAAGAAAATAACCTATTTATTTTTGCTTAATGCCTATCTTGCACTAACTTTGCTACCGAATTATAACATAATGCTTACCTTTCGGACATCAGCACCTCTGCTTGTAGGCTTACATGGTGCGGCAGAATGGTAGGCACATACACCTAAAAGATAAAAAACCTACACTTATCATGGAAAAGGTTGACCAGCTTGACCTCAAGATTTTGAAGATTATTACAGTTAACGCACGTATCCCGTTTAAGGACGTGGCCGCTGTGTGCGGTGTGTCGCGTGCTGCTATTCACCAACGCGTGCAACGCCTCATCGAGGCCGGTGTCATCACTGGCTCGGGCTACAACGTGTGTCCCAAGAGCATTGGCTACAGCACTTGCACTTACGTGGGTATCAAGCTCGAACGCGGCTCTATGTACAAGGGCGTGGCCGAGCAGTTGGAGAAAATTCCCGAAATTGTGGAGTGCCACTTCACCACCGGCCCGTACACAATGCTTGTCAAGCTTTACTCGCGCGACAACGAGCACCTTATGGACTTGCTTAACAACCACATTCAGGAAATTCACGGCGTAATATCGACAGAGACGCTCATCTCGCTCGAGCAGAGCATCAACCGCACGGTTCCCGTTACCCTGCAAGAGGATTAAAACAAACTTTGGCAGCGGGGCAGTACACATAAGCAGATGTGCCCTGCCCCGCCTTAAGACTTATCACACAAAACACACACTCGCACATGACACTTACCGGCCCACTCATTGGATTGGCCACGTTCCTTATTATAGGGGCGTTCCACCCCATCGTTATCAAGACCGAATACTACTGCGGCACCAGGCCGTGGTGGGTGTTTCTCGTGGCCGGCATAGGCTGCATTGCCGCAGCACTGTTTGTAAGCAATGTGCTGGGGGCTGCCGTGCTGGGCGTGACGGGCTTTTCGTCACTATGGACCATTCTCGAGCTGTTTGAGCAACACCAACGGGTGGATAAAGGGTGGTTTCCCAAAGGTCCCGGACACGGCAAGAGGTAGCGCACCGCAGCTTGTGGCGGCTTAAACAACATTATGCAGATGATGATTGACATTGACCAACTCAACACCGAGGCTCTGGCGGCGCCTGCCAACCGGCCTGTTATTGGCATTACAGGCAACTTTGACGAAGGACAGCTCAAACTGCTCCCCGGTTATTTCCGCTCTATCGAGGCTGCTGGCGGCACCCCCGTGGTCATTCCGCCACGACGCAAGCCCGACGCATCGCTCATCAGTCTGATTGACCGCATCGACGGGCTGCTGCTTTCGGGCGGAGCCGACATCAACCCTATATTGATGGGCGAGGACCCCGTGCCGGCACTGCACGGCATCAACAATGAGCGCGATGCCTTTGAACTGGCACTCACACGCTTGGCTTACAACCGCCAAGTGCCCATGCTGGGCATCTGCCGCGGCATACAAGTGCTCGCTGCAGCACTGGGCGGCACTGTGATGCAGGACATAGCCACGGCTATGCCCCACTCTACTCTGGTCAAGCACTCACAAGACGCTGACCGCGGGGTGGCCACACACTTTGTCACGGCCGAGGCCGACTCTGTGGTCGGACGGCTGCTTGACACACGCTTTGCCGTCAACTCCTTCCACCACCAAGCCGTGGGCGAACCTGGCCCCCACTTTAGGGTGACGGCACGCTCGGCCGACGGGGTGGTTGAGGCTATCGAGAGCACCGACATGAAGAGCATCATTGGCGTGCAGTGGCACCCCGAATGCTTCTGGCCCGAAGGCGACAGCTGCATGATGCCGTTGTTTGAGCACTTTGTAGCCGATGCCACACAGTTTGCCACTGCCAAACGGGTGCACGAGCATGTGCTCACTCTCGACTCGCACTGCGACACACCCATGTTCTTTGACAAAGGGGTGGAACTTACCCGACGCGACCCACAACTGCTTGTCGACTTTCCGAAAATGCGCGAGGGACACCTCGATGCCACCACCATGGTGGCCTATCTGCCGCAGGGCGGACGCTCTGAACAGGAGGAACTGCAAGCCACACAAATGGCTGTCAAACTGCTCAACGAGATTGAGACACGCGTGGCTGCCGCACCCAATGTGGCACTTGCACGCACACCGGCCGACTTGTACCGCCACAAGCTTGAAGGCAAACTGTCTGTCATGCGCGGCATTGAGAATGGCTACGCCCTGGGACGTGACATTGGCAATGTGGCTCGATTTGCACAAATGGGCGTGGTGTACATCACACTCTGCCACAACGGCGACAACGACATCTGCGACTCGGCACGCCGCTCAACCAACGAGCACGGCGGTCTGTCGGACTTTGGACGCAAGGTGGTGGCCGAAATGAACCGCACAGGTATCATGGTCGACCTCAGCCATGCGGCCGAGAGTTCTTTCTACGATGCACTGGCCTGCAGCACCACCCCCATCGTTTGCTCACACGCTTCGAGCCGCGCACTGTGCAATCACCCGCGCAATCTGACCGACGACCAACTGCGGGCCTTGGCCAAAGCTGGCGGTGTGGCGCAAGTCACACTGTACCACGGCTTCCTGCGTCTTGACGACGACGGCATACCGGCCACTATCGACGATGGGGTGCGCCACTTGATGCACTTTATCGATGTGGCTGGCATCGACCACGTGGGCATCGGCACCGACTTTGACGGCGACGGCGGAGTGCCTGGCTGTGCCTGCGCTTCCGAACTCATCAACTTTACACGCCGCTTGCTGGCCGAGGGGCTCACTACTACCGACTTGCAAAAGGTATGGGGCGGCAACTGGCTGCGTGTCATGCAGTTGTGCCAGGACAAAGCACAGTGCTGACACCTGCGCCTCTCGCATATCCCCCCACTCACACACTGAGAGCATCTGTGCACAACACTGCGTATGACGCTGTGCGCAACGCCCAACCATCATATTAGTATCAGCTATCATGAACAAGATATTTGCGGCCTCACTGGCCGCCATCATACTGGCAGCCACAACTGGCCTCGCTGGCTGCAAAAGCCAAAAGCAGAGTGGCGATGACACGGCCACCGACACCATTGCGGTGACCCAAATAACCTTCAACGCCGACTCGGCTTTTGCCTCTATCGAAAAGCAGTGCAGTTTCGGTGCACGCGTACCTAACTCCGAAGCGCACGACCGCTGCGCCGCCTACATCGTGGCACAATTCAAGGCTTTAGGACTTGATGTGACAGAGCAAAAGGCCGACCTCAAGGCTTGGGACGGCAAGGTGCTCAAGTCAAACAACATCATTGCGGCCTACCGCCCCGAACTGACCGACCGCATCATCATCTGCACACACTGGGAAAGCCGTCCGTGGGCCGATGCTGACCCCGACTCCACCAAGCACCACCAGCCCGTAATGGCTGCCAACGACGGTGCAAGCGGTGTGGCCGTAATGCTCGAAGTAGCGCGCCACCTGGGCGAGCTCAAGCCCAACATTGGCATTGACTTCATCTGCTTCGACTCCGAGGACTATGGCGCCCCCTACTGGGCCGAAAGCCAAGCCCCGCAGGACGGCTCCGACTGGTGTCTTGGCTCGCAATACTGGGCTGCCCACCCGCATGTGCCAGGCTACAAGGCACGTTTCGGCATACTGCTCGACATGGTGGGCGGACAGGACGCCCGATTTGCCTACGAGGGCATAAGCATGCGCTATGCACGCGACGTAATGGTGAAGGTGTGGGACGCTGCCACACGCGCCAAGGCCGACCACCTGTTCCAGCCCATTGAGGGCGGCTATGCACAGGACGACCACGTGCCCATGAACGAGACTGCTGGCATACCCACCATCGACGTCATTCCATTTATTGAGGGAGAGCACTCATTTGGCACTACCTGGCACACCACCAGCGACACGCCACAAAACATATCGAAGGAAACTCTGCGCGGCGTGGGACAAACGCTGCTGCAATTCATCTCCGAACAATAATACAAAGCATAACACTTAACACACTAACTGCCGTGACTATTAACGAGATACAAGACGAGATTATTGAAGAGTTCTGCGAGCTCGATGACTGGATGGACCGCTACCAACTGCTCATTGACCTGGGCGAGGAGCAAGCCCCCCTACCCGACTCTGACAAAACGGACCAGAACCTGATTGACGGCTGTCAGAGCCGCGTATGGATAACATGCGAGGAGCACGACGGCCGCCTCGACTTCCGGGCCGAAAGCGACGCACTGATTGTAAAGGGCATCGTGTCGCTCGTTATCCGCGTGGTCAACCACCAAACGCCCAAGGACATTCTCGACGCCAAGCTTTACTTTATAGACAAGATTGGCCTTACCGAGCACCTCTCTCCCACCCGCTCAAATGGCTTGCTCGCCATGATAAAGCAAGTGCGCATGTATGCCCTCGCCTTTCAAACCAAACTCGAGGAGAACAAGTAACACGCCACGCACAAACCCAAGGCTGCGGCACAGGAGACAAAGCGCATGCGCTGCTAAATAATTATGCACAAATACGCAAAATGCTGCATACACGCCACGTGTATGCAGCATTTATTTGTATATTTGCAAGCAAAACACACTACTTAGCAACATGACAATACCCGAGATTACTGCCGCCGAGGCGGCATCGATGATACAAAACGGCGACCTTTTGGCCGTGGGCGGCTTTGGTCCGGCTGGCTCGCCCAAAGTAATAACACCAGCTCTTGCAGCCCGTGCCCGCAAAGAGCATGAGGCTGGGCGCGCCTTCAAGGTGAATGTAGTGACGGGGGCCTCAATCGGTGCCAGCTGCGACGGCGAGCTGGCCGCAGCCGATGCCGTCGACCGCCGTTTGCCCTTCAGCGTCAACCCCGAAATGCGCAAGGCTTACAACACGGGGCATGTGCGCTACACCGACCTCAACCTGTCAGACAATGCCTCACACCTGCGCCAGGGGCTCACGGGGCGCATCACATGGGGCATTATCGAAGCCTGCGATGTGCAGGAGGTGCGAGGCAAACTGCGCATTTACCTCACTGCGGGCATAGGCATTGCGCCCACCATCTGTCGTTTGGCCGAAAAGGGTGTGTTCATTGAACTAAACACCTGGCACAGCACCAAGGTAATAGGCATGCACGACATCTACGAGATTGAGGATCCCTGGTTCCGTGCCCCGATACGCATCACGCAGCCTATCGAGATTATCGGACTGCCATACATCGAGGTGGAGCCCGAGCACGTGCGCGGCATTGTCATGACCCATCTGCCCGACGAGGCACGCGCCATGAACCCTGCCAACGAGGTGACACGTGCCATTGGCCAGCACACGGCCGACTTCTTGGTGTGGAACATGGAACAGGGCTTCATCTTCCGCAACAAGCTCATACTGCAAAGCGGTGTGGGTAGCGGAGCCAATGCCGTGATAGGTGCCCTGGGCGAGTCGAAGGAGGTGCCCAACTTCTCCATCTACACCGAGGTATTGCAAGAGGAGCCCATGCGCCTCATACGCGAGGGTAGGGTAATGGCCGCCTCAACCGGTGCACTCACACTGAGTCCCGAACATCTGCAGGACCTTTACCGCAACATGAACGACTACCGCGGACGACTGCTGCTGCGCCCCTCCGAAATATCAAACTGCCCCGAAATCATTGCCCGCCTTGGCGTATGCTCGCTCAACACAGCCATCGAGGTAGACATCTACGGTCACGTCAACTCCACCAAAGTATGCGGCACACGCATGATGAACGGGGTGGGGGGCTCGTGCGACTTTACCTGCAACGCCATGCTGGCCACATTTACCTGTGGTTCAACCGCCAAGGAGGGCCGCATAAGTAGCATTGTGCCATTCTGCTCGCACGTCGACCACACTGAACACTACGTCGATGCCATCGTAACCGAATATGGCGTGGCCGACCTCCGCAACAAGTCTGCCCTCGAAAAGGCCGAGGCCCTCATAGCCATTGCCCATCCCGACTACCGTCCCATTCTGCGCGAATATATGCGTCTGGCCGGTGCCTACGGCGGACACACGCACCACATCTTACCGGCGGCCTTTGCCATGCACGACACTTACCGCCGCAAGGGTGACATGCGCCTGGTTGACTGGAGCGAATACATCAAGGACTGACAACCCATTATCCTACTGACACCAAGAGGCAGGAAGGCCAACGGCTTTCTTGCCTCTTGTCTTTTTATATCATTACGGTATTGACAAGTGAATACACCTTAGCACCCTAAAACTTTGATAACAAGCAACAAAGTTCAAGCAAGCTTGACTTTCTTCACTCGGTTTGCACTATCTTTGCACAGAGAAGTACAAAGCACACCATCAATTACAAAAACCACACTACCATGATTGTACACGCAGCCAACCCCATTTACGACAGCATATTCAAGTATTTAGTCGAAGACAAACGCATTGCAAAGATACTCATCTCCGCACTGCTAAAAAAAGAGGTCCTCGACGTTGAATTCCGCCGCCATGAGTACACCAACAATGTACGCAACGACATTTCCATGTTCCGCATAGACTTCGGAGCCAGGGTGCGCGAGGCCGATGGCTCAGAACACCTGGTACTGATTGAACTGCAAAAGACCTGGATTGAAACCGAGACGCTGCGTTTCCGCCAATACCTTGGAGCACAGTATTCTGACCCCAATAATATTCAAAAAGAGGAACGTCTCAAACACGGATATGCCATACCAATGGTTACCGTCTACCTGTTGGGGCACAAAGTGGGCAACATCGAAGAGCCTATCCTCTACGTCGACCACAAGTCGTACGACTACAACGGGCACGAGATTACCCAAGGCCTGCCAGACCCCTTTGTCGAGAGCCTTGTACACAACAGCATCATTGTACAAATACCCCGTCTGCACGGACATGTCAACAACCGGCTTGAAGAGGTGCTCAGCGTATTCGACCAAAACAGAACCAACGAGTTCAACCACCATATCATCAACATCAACGAAGAGGAATATGCCAACGATGACGACATGCTCTACATCGTACGAAGGCTTACCGCTGCTGCTGCAAATGCCAAACTGCGCCATGACATGAACGTCGAGGACGAATTTTTCACAGCTATCGAGAACCGCGACACTACCATAATGAATAACGAAAGGGAAATAGCTGAACAAAGGGCATATATCAACGAGCAGAAATGCCAAATCAACGAGCAGCAAAACCAACTCAACGAGCAGCAAAGCCAACTCAACGAGCAACAAAGCCAACTCAACGAAAAGAACAAGATGCTGCAATCTGCCATTAAAGCCATGATGAACAATGGGTTAGATGTAGCTACCATCGCCACTTCGCTTGGCATAACAGCGGGTGAGGTTGAAGCGCTTATGGCGAAATAAACCCTTGCCAAAAGCACAAATCAGCATTTGGCGGCAAAAAAGAAGGCAACAGATACCCTCCATTACAATAAAAAGTGTATTTTTGCCGCCAAAAACCACTGAGCAGTTGGGAACTTGCGCAGCACCTCACACATGCTGCACCAAGGAACGGCCCATGCTGCCCGACATTTAAGTATAACCTCAAACCCAAATAACTGACACTATGTATTGGACATTGGAATTGGCCTCAAAGCTTGAAGATGCACCTTGGCCAGCAACAAAAGACGAACTCATTGACTACGCCATGCGCTCAGGAGCACCGATGGAGGTGGTAGAAAACCTGCAGGAACTTGAAGACGAAGGCGAAATATACGAAACCATCGAGGACGTATGGCCCGACTATCCTACAAAGGAGGATTTCCTCTTCAACGAGGACGAATACTAACTCACACCCAAGCTATAACCAACATATAGCACAAAACCTTTCAATAAGCGGTATAGAAATTCTGACTTACAGATTTCTATACCGCTTTTTTGGCACCTGACAGCATCACCAGAGTGTGTTAGCAAAGCCGCATTTCACTTTAAGGAAGAACAAAACAGCACTGCTTTCCTAACACTGCTTTCCTAAATCTGTTCTGCTAATGTTTGAGGCAAAACATGCATCGCGTTAGATAAAATTTATATATTTGCAGCAGAAATACATTATATCAGATTATTAAATTCTAAATATAGTAATACTATGGCCAACTTATTAGATGAGACACAAGGACCTATCAACAACGAAGGTCGAGACGTACATGTTATTGATCGTCAAATACCAGTGACAATAACTTTTAAATCAACACTTTTCGAAATCGCACTATGGATAACTATCCCCTTATTGGTGTTACTCTATGTTTGCTTTATGGGCAATCAACTTGAGTCGCCTGAAAGGGTGGCTGCAATAGGCTGCCTGCTGGGCATATTGCCAGGAGTTATATTCATATTCATGAAAATATCGGCTCGCAACTACTTTATGCAGCTCGAACAACGCATACAAGCAGAAGCCTCTAACATAGATAATTTCCTCGAACAACGTGTGCAGATATTGCAAAATGTGGTGGGTATAGTAGATCGTGCTATTGACCTCGACAAAGACGTTATGAAAGCCGTAGCAGCCCTGCGTGGTGGAAAAATCAGCGACACAAATCGTAGTGACATAAACAACCAACTCAACGTAGCCTGCGGACGACTATTTCCACAGGTTGAGGCATATCCAGAACTAAAGGCACACCAAGCCATAGCCGATGCTATGCAACAAAACAACTATTTGCAACGTGAGATAACTGCAGCACGCACTGTGTATAACAGCAGAGTGACACAGTGGAACACCGATATTTTCTCATGGCCAACCAAAATGATTGTTGCTGCCCGTCAGGGATATACTACACGCATTCCATTTACCATATCGGCAGAAACAAGAGAAATGGCTCGCAGCAAGTTTTTCTAAGCCTCAGTAGCAACCTATTATTTATATCTTAATCATGGTTGAGGATATATATGACCCCTTGGACGAATATGTCAACACCTTTGCACCGCGTTTTAGACAAGTTGCTAAAGATACTTTTGCCCAACTCTCAAAAGAAGCCGGAGTAGATATCAATGCCAACCGACAAACATGTAAACAACTATACAAGGCTCAAGGCGACTTAAAATCGGTAAAGTCCAAACTCTGTTGGACCATATTTCTATGTGTAGTGATGTGGGGCGGTGCAATAGGTGGCGGTATCGCTATCTACAATATGTATGATAGCTTCGAATCATGGGAAATAGTTCTTATTGCCATTGGTATTGCAACTGCATTGCTATTGTTGTTTTGGAAAATTCAACCACTAATCAAACGGCTGAAGAGTGAACGAAATGGGCTGATAGAAAAAACCACAAAACTCGAAAAAGAAGCGTGGCAACAAATGGCACCTCTAAATCGTTTGTACGATTGGGATATACTAACACGTATGATGACCCAGACGGTTCCGAAGTTAGAATTCGATTCCTATTTTACTACGCAGCGTTTGGCAGACCTTCAAGAAGTTTATGGTTGGGACGGAACGTTCAATCAAGAAAGATCCGTTATATACTCACATTCAGGGCTTATCAATGGCAACCCATTTGTACTTTGCCGTACGCGAAAAATGGAGATGGGCACAAAAACATACTACGGACATAAAACTATATATTGGACAACCAGAGAGCGAGGAAGCGATGGCAAAATGCATACGGTGCGACACTCTGAAACACTTACGGCAAGTGTTACAGCACCCTATCCAGGTTATTATGAAAAGACACGACTTATCTATGGAAACACTGCTGCCCCCGACCTAAAATTCTACCGCAAACAAAGTGGACTTGCTAATTGCGAAGGCTCACTTTCATATAGATGGCAAAGAAGGAAATTGCGCAAGAAGAGCCGTGACCTGACGAACAACGATTTTGCCATGATGACCAACGAAGAGTTTGAAGTGGCTTTTGATACGAGCAACCGCAATAGCAACCAGCAGTATGCGCTGCTCTTTACGCCATTGGCTCAAGCCAACATGCTAAAACTCCTCAAAGACAATAGCGCAAGTTATGGTGATGATTTCGATTTTGAAAAAAACTGTATGATCAACACTATATTACCAGATCACATACAGTCTATAGATCTCGATATGAACCCACATCAGTATCAAAACTTTGATTATGATAAAGCTGAAAAGGACTTCTATGACATCAATGCCCAATACTTTCGCGCCATATATTTCTGCTTTGCTCCATTGCTGTGCGTACCCATGTACCAACAAATAAGGTCGCAAGAGAACATCTACGGACGTGACATGCAGCGCCATAGTGCCTTTTGGGAGCATGAGGCACTTGCCAACTTCTGGGGACAAGACCACTTTAAGCACCCCCAATGTGTTACCGACTGCATATTGAAAACAAAAAAGGAGCAGACATCAGGAGATAGTTCGTCGGTAACCGTTTATGCTTATGGTTACCGTGTAGAACAGCGCATCTCTTACATAACTAAATGGGGCGGAGACGGAAGAACGCACAAAGTGCCTGTTTATTGGGACGAGTATCTACCCGTAACAGGGAAGAGGCGTATGGATATTGCTGAAGACAATCATTACGACGATGCAAAAGCCAACCAACACCAGCGTATAGCTCATGTTACCGAGGTTCTCAAGGATTCAGGCATGGATGTATACAGAAGACATATTGTTTCAAAACTACAATAACAAAAACGCATGTAGTTGCGTCATGCAAACGATATGGGAGCCTTTCGATAAGCGGTATAGAATTTCTGACATACAGATTTCTATACCGCTTTTTTAGCACCTGACAGTATCACCACATGGTGCCACGACAGGGCAGGGTGGGGCGGGGGAGAAGCCCTGCTTGCATACACGCCAACTACTCATGCAAAGAACGTGATGCGCTTGTAGGAGCACAAAAAAACACCTGCAAGAATACACAAAAACACTTGTGAGAGGACTTAAATGCACTTGCGCAAAAGCTGAAAAACACTTACGGGAGGTAGAAAAATCTATTCGTCCAACAGAAAAGTCTGCCTCCCGTAACAAGAAGAACGCTTCCCCGTAAGAAGAAAAACGCTCTCCCGTAACAGACAAATCACTCCCACCGAACCAAAAAGGCCACCTCACGCAACACGTAAAAGCTACACCCAACACCAAAGTGTGCAAACAGCGGCACAGGCATTCGCGGCCAGGGCACAATCAGGCATATAGCTTACTGCAAGCACTGTAAAACGCCGAAATAATTACATTTTGCAAAATAATCGTGCAAAATACTTGCATATTATCTATTAACACACTACCTTTGCTTTCGTTATAAATACAACACAACAATTAAGAACTCCTTACAACTACCAAAATAACACAGCTTATGAGACATCTCTACACAGCTTTTGCAGCAGCCCTTATAGCAAGTTCGGCTGCTACCGCACAAACCGCCGCCACGCGCAATGTGCGCCTTACCCCTAACAAGCAAGCCATAGCTTTGGCCAAAAAGTCTAACTTCCGTCCGGCCGTCAAGCTGGGCAGCACTGCCGCATCGGGCAAACGCTTCAACATAGCCTCCACTACCGGCACCACTGCCACAGCCCCCATCATCGACGCCCAGCCCGAAGGCAAGCTCCACGCCAACTTATACTTTTCGGGCGAGAGCTTTGTCGACATGATGGGCTATGAAGCCCAACTGCCGTTCGACGGCATTTGGGGCAAAATAGTCGAGGCTCCCGACAACAAGACCATCTACATCAACAACCCCATCGGGGCCTACTATTCTGACGCATGGATTAAGGGCGAACGCACCACTGGCGACACCATCGAGGTGAAACTGCCGCAGCAGTTTGTACACGAGGAGCACGACGGCACAAGCACCGACGCCTGGCTTTACAAACTCGTGCCCGTCAAGGTTGAACAGGACGGCGAAACCTACACCACTTTCAAGCCCGACTCTACGAGCCAAACCGTCAAATACGTGTGGCGCAACGACAGCATCGTACTTGTCAACACCACACAGGACAGCAAGTTGCTCGGTATGTGTACCGAGGCGGGCGAATGGTATGGCTATGGCGACTACATACAGCAGTACACTGTGTTCGACCAACAGCCCGTTGCACCCAAGGACGAGAGCAAGGCCACCCAAATGAGCATCACCTACTACGACTCAGGACAGATGTATGGCCGCGTAAAGAAGGCGGTGCGCGAGGGCAACGATATCTACATTGCCGGGCTCAACGGAAACATTCCCTCTGGCTGGGCCAAGGGCACCATCAGTGGCAACAAGGCCACATTCAGCGGCCACCAGTACATGGGCCTCGACACAGTGACAGCAAGCTACGCCTTTTTCGAACCCGTGTCGCACAACATGGTGTGGGACAGCGAGATTGGGGATTCAATAGAGAGCCTCACACTGGCCGATGCCATCACATTTGACTACGATGCTGACAAGGGCACACTCAGCACCGACAGCACCTTTGTGGCCAACCAGGGTTACAAAATGTTCAACCAGGTGTTCACCTACGACGGTGCCACCATTGAGCCATGGACCGAAAAGGCCGCCACACCGCTTGCCGTGGACGCAAGCACCATGTCGTACATGCCCTTCAGCGAGGAGTACGGCTACGGCCTGCTGGCTTTCGCACCCAGCGAGTTCGACGCCGACGGCTACATTCTCGATGCTAACAAACTCTACTACAGCATCTACCTCGACGACGACGTCCTGACCATCGACCCCGATGAATATAAACTGTTCCCTTACGAAACCACCGAAATACCCTTCACCTACAGCGACATGCTCGACTTTGTCAATTATGCCGGCATGTGGCAGGTTTACACCTTTGTCACGGGCATCGACCGCATCGGTGTACAAATGATTTACAAGGGTGGTGGCGAAGTGCGCAAGTCGGCCATTACCTATATAAGCGCCACCGACGAGGACCCCTCGGCTGTAAGTAATGTGGCTCAAACCGGCAAGGTGGCTGGTGTCACCTACACCGACCTCAGCGGTCGCCGTGTGAGCCGTCCTGGCAAGGGCTTGTTCATTCAAACCACACGCCTGGCCGACGGAACCATAACTACAAGCAAGCGCTTGTTCAAGTAAACCGCACGCAGGATTTGTGACACATACATATTGAGAAGTCCGGGAGCCTTATGCCGGCTCCCGGACTTCTTAAATCTCTTAATGAGTGGTGCTGATGTTCTTGGTTTCTAAATTCTAAGCATCACACACCTGCCCCACCCTTTAATCCCACCACACACACATGAAACTATTACACACCTGTCTTGCCGTTCTGCTCATGGCCCTTTGCACAGGCCCCGTGGCTGTGGCACAAACCACCACCATGGACTACAGTTACTACGACGGCACCACCGACCTGGCACAAACCGGGTCGGGCAAAAAGGAGACCTACGACGTGGCCATACACATCAATCAGCCGGCTCTCACGGGCACCACCATCAAGGGGGTGATTATCAGCATACCACACACCACGGCTGTCAGCAACCTTAAAGTGTGGCTGTCAAAGAAACTCACGCTCCAATCCATCGACGGCAAAAAGCAGAATGTGCCCGACATCTGCACACAACCCGCCGACACCGCATTGGCCTTCAGCAGCACCTACATACCCCTCGACCAACCATATACCATCACCGAGGGTGGCGTATATGTGGGCTACACCTTCACCATCAATGCCGTTGGCACCGACCAAAATGCGGCCAATCCGCTGATTGTGTGCGAAAGCCAGAACGAGGGCGGATTTATGATACATTCTACCAAGAAGTACCTCAAATGGGTTGACCAGTCCGACGTAGCCAATTTGGCCATGAAAGTACGCATCGACGGCGTGGCAGCCAACAGCGCTTCTGTCAGTCTGCCCGCCACCATCTACACCATCACGGGGCAAACGGCCACCACCAACGTCACAGTGGCCAACTACGGCGCCAATGGCGTGCAGTCATTCGACATCGACTACACCGTCAACGGCACACCGCTCACCCAACACTGCGACCTGCCCGCCGGACAACAGTTGCCGGGCGAATTTGGCAAGAGCACCCAAGTGGCCGTCAGCCTGCCCGCCATCGGGGCCGACGGCACTTACCCCGCCACCATCAGCATCAGCAAGGTGAACGGGCAGCCCAACTCAAGCACAGCTGCACCCACCGCCTTCGAGGTGGACGCACGCGCTTTCATACCCACACACCGTCCCGTCATCGAGGAGTTTACAGGCACCTGGTGCGGCAACTGCCCGCGCGGCTACGTTGCCATGAAGGCCATGAAGCGCCTGCACCCCGACCGCTTTGTGGGACTGGCCTACCACTTCAACGACAGCATGATGGTCATGACGCAAGAGCAGTTCCCGCTTTCAGTAACCGGCTACCCCATAGCCTCGATTGAGCGTCACAGCACCACCGACCCCTATTTCGGGTCCGACTCAAAAGGCACCCACCCATTATACATTGAACGGGAGTGGCTGTCCTATGCCAACCAGTATGTGCCCGTCGACGTGGCTGTCGAAGCCAAACTCTCGGCCGACGGCAAGGAGGTGACTGCCCAAGCCGGCATCACCTCAACACGCGCCATGAGCAATGCGGGTTACAAGGTCGAATTTGTGCTCGTGGGCAACGGTTTGAGCGGCACGGGCAATGGCTGGGTGCAGGAGAACTATTATAACAATGCTACCGCCGACATATTTCCAGAGCCGGAGTTTGCCCCCTTCCTTGGCACTGCCGACAAGGTGGCCGGCCTCGACTACGACGATGTGGTGCTTGCCACTACCCGCACACTCGGCACCGACGTGGCACTGCCCAATGCCCTGGAGGCTTACAAGCCCTGCCAGGCTGCGGCCACATTTGAGCTTGACGACATTGTGACGCCCGACAAGCTGAACCCCGTAAAGTTTAACAAGACCAAACTCGATGTGGTGGCTCTGCTCATCAATGTGGCCACCAACAAGGTGGTCAATGCCGGCATTGCGGCAGTTGACGCCACAGACTATCGCACGGCTGTGGGCCAGCTTACCACCACTGGTGCCCAACCCAAGCAACCCACCATCTACTACGACCTTAGCGGCCGCCGTGCAGGCGCTGCTGCCAAGGGGGTGCTCATAACCAACACCGGACGTAAAGTAGTGCGCTAAATCACTGCACACCACACCATAGCAAGCGGACTTGCTGCAACACTCTGTACAACAGAGTTTGCGGCAAGTCCGCTTTCATTTTTAGCACGAATTGTTCAGAAATATTTTGTAAAGCAGAGTTTATATTTTACCCCCCCCGATGTATAAACTTTGCTAATTGCGCAGAATGACGCACCATTACTACGCTATTTCGCAACATCTGTTACATGTTATTAAACATGTAATTTTATAATTTTGCACCTCATTTTTAAGCGTAACGCGCACGCAGAACAAACGCACGCAGAACACCTACAAAGGATAACACGTATGAACCTCAAACAACGCATATTGCAACGCTTGGGGGCACTGATGCTGGCCAGCATTCTTTGCCTCAACCTCAACGCACAGCACGCAGCCGTCAAAACCAATTTGCTGTACGACGCCACCCTCACGCCCAACCTCGGTGTGGAGCTTGGCTTGGGCCGCAAAAGCACCATGCAGGTGCTCTATGGCCTCAACTTGTGGAAACACCCCTTGAACAACGACAAGATGTGGAAACACTGGCAACTGCTCGGCGAGTACCGCTGGTGGCCCTGCTCCAAGTTTAACGGCCACTTTATTGGCGTGCACGCTATGGGCGGCGAGTTCGACATGCAGAAGGTGCGCTTCAAACTGCCCTTTTACAACTGGCCTTCCGACCTGCGCAACAAACGCTACGAGGGGTGGAACGCCGGGGGTGGCTTTACCTACGGCTATCAATGGATACTGGGCAGGCACTGGAACCTCGAGGCATCGCTCGGCGTAGGCTATCAGTATATCAATTACAAACGCTACCCATGCGCCGAATGCGGCACCACCGAGGAGAGCGGACACAAGCACTACTTCGGGCCCGACAAACTGGCGCTCAGCCTGATGTACGTGTTCTAAAAGCTGACGCCACTGCGTGCACAGCCACATTTTGGTGTGCAGCCCCCGCCCAATGCGCCCCGCCTGCCACAACCACCTCAACCCCCTTACTATCAAACAGCAACTTATGTCAATCAAACACATCATAGCCACATCGCTCCTGGCACTCGCACCATTGGCCGCCTGTGCACAGGGCAACAGCATGCACCAGCTTGCAGCACGCCCCATGGCCAAACCGGCCGGCGAGTCGCTGGTGGTAACTTGGCGCATGACTTTGGACAGTATGCGCCTACGCTCCAACCAAACGATGGTGTTCACCCCCGTCATTGAGGACAAGCACGGCCACACACAAACGTTGCGCTCCATCATGGTGAACGGACGCCGCCAGCACTACGTATTTCTGCGCAACGGCAACAAGCACTACCCCGACGCCATTGAGCTGCAGCGCCACAACGGCACCGCCCAATGCTACAACTACCGCGAGGCCATCGACCTCGAGCCGTGGATGAACGACGCCACCGTGCGCATTGCCACCGACACCTGCGGGTGCGGCAATCTGGTGGGCAACAGTGCCGGCACACCCGTCGACATCAATCCGCACTGGGAGCGCAAGTGTGCCCTGGCCAACGTGATGCCCGCCGTCAGTGCCGACGACCCCGTGCTCTCGCTGCAAGGCAAGGCTTACCTCGACTTTCCCGTCAACCGCACCGAACTGCACCCCGACTACCACAACAATGCAGCCGAGCTGCACAAAATTATGAGCACCATCGACACCGTGCGCCACAACCCCAACGTGAGCATCACCTCTATCAGCATTCACGGCTATGCCTCGCCCGAGGGGTCGTGGACCAACAATGCCCGTCTGGCACAGGAACGTGCTGCCACGCTCAAGGAGTATGTGCGCAACCAGTACGACATACCGGCCAAAACGTATCATGTCGACTTCACCCCCGAGGACTGGGCAGGGCTCGACACCTTTATCGTGCGCAGCAACATGGCCGACAAGCAGGCTTTGCTCGGCATTGTGCGTGCCGACATGGACCCCGACGCCAAAGATGCCCAGCTCAAGCAGCGCTACCCCGAGGCTTACAGCATTCTGCTCAACGCTTGCTACCCCTACCTGCGCCACTCCGACTATGAGGTAAAGTACAAAATACGCCCCATGAGCGACCGCGAGGCCGCTGCCCTTATCAGCACCGAGCCAAGGCTGCTCTCGCTCACCAAAATGTACCGCATCGCGGCCCTTTACGAGCCGGGCAGCGACCAGTACAACGAGGTGATTGAAACCGCTGCCAACATTTATCCCGCCGACACCGAAGCCAACCTCAACGCTGCAAGCGTGGCACTGCGCCAGGCCGACATCACACGCGCCGGGAGCTACCTCAAGCGTGCCGGCCAAACGCCTGCCGCCATCAATGCCCGCGGTGTGCTGGCCCTGCTTCAAGGCCATTTGGCACAGGCTCAACAACTCTTTGAGCAGGCTGCCGCCAACGGCTCCGACGAGGCCAAACGCAACTTGGCGCTCATTACGGCCGCCAATTAAGCACTCTATATAAACTTTACATACATAAGACTTATGAAAAAGATTTATTTACCTTTAGCTCTTGCTGCCACCCTTGCATTAGGTGCTTGCAGCAGCGACAATGTAGTAGACAATGGTGGGTCAAACCCCATCGACCTGAGCAAGGGAGGCTTTGTCAAGATGAGCCTCAACCTGCCTACCGACAACAACCGCGGCAGCCGCGCCACACTCGACGACGGTTTGGCCAGCGAGTACGGCATCAAGAACGCTTACCTCGTGCTCTTTGAGGGGGGCGACGATGAGAATGCAGCCACGATCAAAGGTGCCTACGCACTCAGCAACAGCGATTTTGAGGCGGTGGGCGACACCCCCAACCACGTGACGCTCACAAAGCGTATTGCCTTTGCCAACGACACGAAGAAGCCATCTGACAGCAACAAACACATCTACGCTTTGGTGGTGCTCAACAACAATGGTTTGTTTACCGTCGATGGCACCAGTCACGTACTGACTTTTACCTCTAAAGTAACACCTGGAGAGTACGCCACGACTGCAAACTTTGCCAACTTCTCTAAGGCCATTGCCAGCACAAGCACCGACGGTAAGACACCCTTTGCCGCTGACGTGGCTACCAACGGCATATTCATGACCAATGCCCCACTCTGCACCAAACCAGGCGGCGCCACCGACCCAGGCACCACTGCCGCCATCAAGACATTGGCCGACGTGACCAACAACATCTACACTACCGAGGCCGAGGCCAAGTCGAAGCCCGCTGCCGAAATTTATGTGGAGCGTGCCGTAGCCAAGGTGACTGTACAGCAGGGCACGGAAGGCAAACTCGAGGCTAACAAGGGTAACACTGCCAGCGAGATAAGCTACACGCTGAACAGCTGGGCAGTAGACAACACCAACAAGAAGAGCTACATCGTGCGCCAGTATGACAAGAAATGGAACAGCATCTACTCCGAAAAGGTTACAGCAGAAGACGCCAGCAAGTACCGCTTTGTGTGGAACACACCGGTGAACCCCAACGCTACTGAAGCCAACAAGCTTTACCGCACGGCATTTGCCCAAGACCCCGAATATACTACCACTACCGTCAATGCTGACAACTACAACCGAAACATGACGATGAGCACAGACTTTGGCAACGAGCACCCGCAGTATTGCAACGAGAACACCTTCAAGGTAACGGATCAAAATCAAGACCAAACTACCCGCGTGGTACTTGGCGTTAAACTGTCTGTACCTGGCACAACCACTTCTGGCACACCCACCTATGATGAAGACCTCTACACCGTCAACGACAACAAGGAGGTTGTTTACACCGAAGCCTCTCTGGCCGAACGTCTCAAGAAAATTCTGCTTAATGAGCCTGACGTGAAGAAATGGACTGATGATCACAAAATAGAACCTTCATTCGACATCACCTTCAGCACCACTACGGCTGGTGCAACTACCATTGCAACGGCAACCTTCAAGGGCAAGACCGCAGCTGGTGCTACGGAAGAGACATACTCAACTCCATATACTACCGACTTCGATAAGGCTCTGCCCAACATCATTCGCTACAAGGGCGGCGTGGCATACTATGCCGTGCGCATCAAGCACTTTGGCGACAGCGACACACCTTGGAATGTAGAAGGACAGGGCGTAAAAGCCGGCGACAACAGTAATATCTATAACACTAGTAGCACTGATAGCGAAAACTGGTTCCTTGGCCGCTACGGCGTAGTGCGCAACAACTGGTACGACATCAGCGTGAACAAGATTCAGACACTTGGCGATGCCACCATACCCGCATTCACTAACTACCCCGACGATGTGCTTGAGAACTATATCTCTGTAAGCATCAACGTACTCTCATGGAGCAAGCACACTCAAGGTGCTGACCTCTAATTTATAACCTTACCATTGGGGGCTCACCATACAGCCCACGGCTCATGGCGAGCCCCCAATGCTTTTCTATACTCATACACCACGCCCTGCCGCTGGGCGCACTGCAAAATACAGCGGGATATTGCCTCTGCAGCCACACCATTACACAATGCGCTGCCACCAATACCGACACTACGCGCCGCCAACCGTGCGGCCACAGCATACATACCATACACACCCCACACCAAATTGAGATGACACACCTACTCAGCAAAGCCCTCATCGTGCTGGCCACCGCAGCAGGTCTGGCCTCATGTGCCGACATGAAGGAAGACCTACCACCCTGTCCGCAAGGGCTTGACATACACTTCAAATACAACTACAACCTGCAGCGCGCCGACATGTTTACCGACCACGTGGGGGCCGTGAGCGTTTATCTGTTCGATGCCAACGGCCACTACCTCGAACAGCGCACCGTACAGAACACCGCTGCGGCACAGCCGCTCAAGAGCAAGGACTTCTGCGTACACTTCGACATAACTCCCGGCACTTACCAATATCAGGCTGTAGCCTTTCAGCGGCCCTATGCCGAATGCCAGGCCACAGCGGGCGCACGCTTCAAGCTGTCGGCACCACAGTCGGCCAGCGACAATCTGCAAACGTTGCGCATTGCCCTGCCCGCCAAGTCTATAAGCGGGGTGGCCGACACCATGATGGTTGACAACGCTGCCCTGCCACTCGACACGCTGTGGGTGGGACAGTCAGCCCGCCCCGTCACGGTGAGCTACAACGACAAGCTTGCCACACAGGCCGACACCTGCTCATTGGTGCGCGACACAAAGCAGATTAACATCACGCTGCGCGACCTTGACAATCCGGCCGACCTCGACGTGAACGACTTTACGTTTACCATCACCGACCGCAACGCCGCGGTGGACGGCTACAACACAGTGGACGAGCGTACCACGCTCCGCTACACGCCATACGCCACATGGAACACCACCGACCCCATCAACACTGCCTCCGTCACTACCTACCCGAACACTAACAACACGCAGGCTCCCGGCCGCATGGCACACGCCGATTTCATGACCTCGCGCATCATTTACCACAGCGGTGCCGACGCCGCACACAACGCGCAGCTCGTCATTTACAACAAAAGGACGCAGCAAAACGTGGTGCGCATCGACCTGGCCGACTTTCTGCAACGCCTGCGCTCGTCGGCCGAAAGGAACTACACGGCACAGGAGTTCCTCGACCGCGGCTACGACTACCGTCTGTCGTTCTACCTCAAGGGCGGCAGCTGGAGCTATGCAAGCATCGAAATTGGCGTCCTCTCATGGGCTGTGCGCATTCAGAACGAGGACATTTAGCCTCCCCTCTACTACCCACATCATTACACCTGACAAATGAAACTGCGATTACTGACATATCACCTCACATTGCTCTGCACCGCCTGGCTGCTTCTGTCGGCCTGTCACAACGACACTGCCGGGCCCGCCACCCCGGTGGTGGGGCCCAACACCTATGTGCGTATGCAAGTGCAAGTGGCGTCAGGACGCAAGCAGCGCGCCACTGCTGACGAAGAGGGGTTGCCACGCGAAAACAGCATCGGCCAAATCACCATCATACTCTTCAAGGGGGCTGAGGGCGGCATCAATGCGGCCAATGCCGACAAGGTGACCGTGCGAGCATTTTGCTGGGACGTGCAGCCGCTCGGCGCCACCACCTACACCACCGGCAGCCGGCTGTTGCCTGCCAACATGGAGTATGGCACATACAACGTGCTGGTGGTGGCCAATGCCAACTATGCCGCGCTCGACGGCCACACACTGGCCGAGGTGCGCACACAAATATACAATGGCACACCCTGGGCCAACAACATCTATGCCGACCAAAGCACCGCCTGGCCCGAACGCCAATCGGACTTTGTCATGACATCGGCCGCCAACGCGCAAATAATAGTGGGCACGGGCAGCACCCATGCCGGCACGGCCAACGACGCCTTTACCACCACCAGCGACCGGCCCATCGACCTCGAGCGCCTGGCCGCCCGCATTGATTTTGTGCCCGATGCGGCCTATCTTAAAACGGCGGCCGACGGCACCATCTACTACGAATATCCCGTTATCGATGCCGACGGCTCTGCCACCAGCAGCAAGTTCCGCCTCAAGTTTGTAGAGCCCTACAACATCACGCAGCAAAGCACCTTGTTCGAGCAGAGCATGGCTGCCGACGCCACCACACAGGCGCCCACGGGCGATGTCATCTACCTTGGCGGCGAGAGCACCGAAAGCGGCACACCATGCTATGTGGCCGACCCGCTCACACTGCACAAGGGCAACCCGGCCACCACGGCCGACGCCTACAACGCGTTCTACGTAGCGCTGAACCGCTACAACGCCATGCCGCAGAACAGCGCCCAGCTGCGCGCCAGGTACCCAGTGCGGCAGGGCAACCACGCCAATCCCGACGATGCTGCCAACCCCTACTACATAGTGGCCTACACCGCCGAGAACACGCTCAGCGTGGCCCTGCAGCAGAGCAACGATGTCAGGACCTACGCCACGGGGCTGCGCTTCTTCGGCACCTACTTGCCTAACGGCGAGGAGAGCAAGGCTTACGACCGTGCCTACGACTTTGACATTCGCCACCGTTCTTCAGACACGCCGACCAACCCCAACCTGGCCCTGCCCCTGGCCTACGGCATTGTGCGCAACAACATCTACCGCGTGCGCATCACAAGCATTAGACGCACCCCCGACAACTTCAACATCACGCTGCAAATACGTGTGGTGCCATGGCAACGCTACGAACACGGCGAGGTTATTATGTAAAGCCAAGACTAACTTACCCGTTAACTCGTCAACCCGTCAACCAACTCATAAGTAAAGCCCAATGAAACACCTGCTCAGCATACTATTATTGTCAATCATACTGGCGGCCTGCAGCAGCGACCCCATAGCGCCCCCTGCTACCGACGGCACACCCATCAAGCTGTCTCTGCGCATTGCCACACAAAGCAAAGACACACAAAGCAAAGACGCCCAAAGCAAGGCCAGCGCCTCACCCGCATTAGGCTGGAACTACGAGCAGGGCGACGAACTCATCGAGGATTGGGTGGTCATCATGGTCAACGACGCCGACCACACCATCGAACAGGTGTTCACACCCAACACCAGCCCCAATAACGTTGAGACCGACGATGTGGCCACCAATCTGCAAACCACCGCCTCAAACAAGACATTCTACTCCTTTGCCAACATCTCCCTTGCGCAACTCCAGCAGGGCACCGGGCACACATTTGCCAAGGGCGGCACCATGCCCGACATAGCCTCAGCCACCTGGCACATCGACGGCAACGGCTTCGACCCCAAAGCCAAAGATGCCACGGGCCGCGCACAAGGCATACCCATGACAGGCATTTGCCACATGAGCCTTACCAACAAGGATAACGAAACAACCAAGACACTCTACGTGGTGCGCATGCTGGCCAAACTGCAGTTCAACATTACCAACAAAACCGGCGACGACATCACCCTCAACACCATCAGCATCGACCGCCTCAGCGCCAATCCAGCCACCAGCAGCGTGCAAAACGTCATGCTGTTCCCCTCGGCCACACCCACCGACGCCAACACGCAAGTGGTGCAACAGCCGCGCCTCAACGGCACACAGCCACAGCAGGTGTACGATCTGGCGCTGAACAAAGCTGTGGCCAATGGCGCAAGCATCACGCACACACTTTACGTAAACGAGTGCACCACCCCCGCCAACACCTTTGGTCAATTCATGCTCACCGTGAGGCTCACCATGGCCGACGGCACCACCACACAGCAACGTTACAGCGTGGTGAGCAACGACAATGGCAACTGGCACTTCATTGCCCGCAACGACTGGCGCATCATACCCATCATCCTGCAAAACATCAAGCTCGACCTCATACCGCTCGACTTTCCCGCCATTGGCGTGCTGCCCTGCTCGGTCAAGGAGGCCGACGGCACATTCACCTGCACCTTCAACGCCGGCGGCGAGTTCCGCCTCACCCCCAAGGTCACACGTTTTGACAATGGTGCGGCCGTGGCCGATGCCGACTGGACATTCAGCCGTTTCAGCACCGACACCTATCCTGCCGCACCACCAACCGGCTTCTATGCCACAGCCCCCTCATGGTTCGCCCGTGGCGGCTACATCACCGGCACCTTTGGCACCGCCACCGGCCAGGCCTACCACACGCTTTACCTCACCCACAACGCCACGGGGCGCACCCTTGTGTGCCGTGTGCGCATCGTGCGTCCATAACAATCATTGTATAAACCATTATGACAAAGCATCTCACCATACGTCTGTCATTACTATTGTTGTTATTATTCCACACCGCCACAGTCCGTGCCTGGAGCGTGACGGCTGTGGCCGATGCCAACGTGGCACATGCCTACCTCAACAATGTGGCATCTGGCTCTACGGCCGACCCCAAGACTGACGTGACGGCCATCAAACTCAGCAACTACTATGACAAGATACTGACCGATTTAGGACTGAAAGAGAACGCCTCAGGGCAGTCGCTCTACATACGTTGGTACATCGAAAATGCCGACGGCACCTTGGCCAACATCGACGGCAAACTCACCCCGGCCACCACCGACAAGGGGCACATTACCGACACGCAGTGCCTTTATTGGTGCAGCACGCTCAGCACCGCGCCTTTTAACTCGGCCAACAAAGCCGCCATTCTCGACCTCAACTACGCGAATGCCGGCACTGTGGGCCAAAAGGTGGTGGCGCTCATTGCCAAAATTGACAACACCAACCCCCTCACCACTGCCAACGGTGCCGTAACGGCCGAACCCGCCAAGTTCCAGCTCAAATACAGTTTCAGACTGGTGGACCAGACTAATGCCCAAGCCTGCTATATTACAACCGACGCCTCGCACTTAACGGCAAACCAAGCCTATTTCACTTGCAGTAAAAATGCCACGAACTTTGAGATAACAGCCGATGGCGGGTACGATAAATTCTCACGCCTGTATCTGGTAGACCGCGCCACAGGACAGATGATTGAAAACAGCCAAGACTACATAGCACCTGTCAACACCTTATGGCCTGTATTGGGGGCATTTTACAAAACGCCACAAGGCCAAACATTCTACTCACGTACAACAGCTACTACTAACCCACAAAGTTTGCGCATCACCCTGCCAGCAGGCAAAACGCCCAGCGACATCAAAGTGGTGCGTCTCTATAGCGACAATAACACCGGCCTGGTAGCTGGTAATCTTGTCAATGTCAACAAGGAATACCCCGACTACTTTGTAGCACAAGACCCCGTGGCATGGAGCTCGGTGACAGAATATACTTACAAGCCTTACACTTTCCAACACTCCTCGGGCTATGCCTACAACTATGCCCCCGAAGGACTGAAAGACGGCCGCCAACAAGTGGCGCAATGGACCTACCAATACTACGTTAAACCTGGCGAGAAACGCAAACTTATCGTACCTATAGCCAGCCATGATGGCAGCGACAAGACTACCAGTTCCATCGAGCCGACTGGATATTGGAGGTGGTACGACAATGCCACCGACCGCGCCTGCACCTACATCAGCACCACCAACAACACTGGCTACAAGCTTGAGGAACCATGTTATGACGACCACGACCAGTCATACGGCCTGTTCAAATATCAACTTGGCTATAATGAGTGGGCCACGGTTGAGAATGTGGCTTCTGTAATGTTCAACACCCCTACAAGCGGTTGGACCGGCACCGACGTGGCTTGCGATGTGAGCCGCTATAAGGACTACCCCGGCACAGACCCTAACGTTAAATACGAGCCCACGCTCTCGTTGCGCTATCTGTTCAAGGTGCGCCCTGCCACCGATATTGCCGACAACATCAAAAAAGCCCTCATGTCTGGCACTGCCTACGAGGACAACGGCCACATAACGCTCGGCCTGTACAATGGCCACAAGGGCAACATCACCCTGCGCATGGCCATCAGCGACTTGAGCATGTACTACTTCTACCCTTACACCAACACCGACTTTGCTGCCCCGTCACTGGAGAGCCACTTCGGCACCACGCTATGCCAGGGCAAAACGGTAACATGGACGGCCATCACACGTATCGGCACTAAATACTACTACCACATACTGAAAGATGCCGAAGGAACCGAGGCCATGCTCCAAGGCCGATATGACATCAATATCAACATAGAATCGTTCAAAGGCGAATACAGGCCCGTGAGCGACGGTCTTGGCCAGCCCTCATCAGACGTGCACACCATCAGCAGCATGGCCATAGGGCAGCCCTATTATGTGTTAGCCTATGTCAACGACTACGACAGCCACACTGCCACCACCAAGCACTCCACGCCTGTGGCACGTTACACCTGCTACTTCCGTGCTGAATCGGCTCCGCAAGACATCGACAGCCTCGACTACAACCGCACACACGCCGTGCTCGAACGCAACTACACCCAAGTGGCCGACATCAGCTTCGACGACATGGCGGGCATGAATTATAACAAGCCTGACACAATATACGTCAATGGCAATGCCTACAACAACCAGTGGAACCAACCGTTAGACTGGAACCGCACTTACTATGGCTTTGTGTACCCCGGGCTCACGTCACAAATGAACCTTAATTCTGACTGGATGAAGCAGTGGTACAAATACTCGCCCTACCATGGCGACTACGTGATTATAAAGTCAATGAACGACCCCGTTGCCTCAAAGAACGTCAAGGGAAACTACTGTTTCTATGCCTCTGGAACGCTTTACGATGCCACCTACTACCGCACAGGCGGCAAGCAATACGGCTATTTCGTATACCTTGATGCAACCGACGAGGCACGCCCCATTATCTCAACCGATTTCGATGCCAACTTGTGCGAAGGTTCTACCGTCATTGCCGCTATCAACATTGCCAACATGACTGCTATGACTGCCGCGCCGCCACAGCTCATGTTCAAGCTCTACGGCGAGGCCATCGACCAACAAACGGGGAAAAAGCAGAGCCAACTCATACAGTCGTTTGCCTCGGGCGATTTCAAGTCGGTAGGTGCCACCGAAACCGGCCGGTGGTACCAAGTGTTTGCGTTCTCGGTAATAGCAACTGGCACACACCCCGAAAAGTATTCACACTTCTACATCACCGTCGACAATCAGGGAGCCAGCACTGGTGGCAACGACTTTGCCATTGACGACATACGCATCTACGTTAAGAACCCGAAGATTGAGGTGCTGCAGCAAAGCGACGATGCCGACATCTGCAAAAACCGCGAGAATGGCGCCAAACTCAGACTCACCATGGTGTACGGCCAAGTGAAAGACGCTCTCGAACTGCCCAACTATACCGACGCCACCACCGACATCACACGCCCGCTCTTTTGGCGGCTGGTGCATGCCGACACGGGGCTACCGGTCAACACGGCGTATGGCGACTCTACCTACAATGCCGGCCACACACACGACTACGGCGCCATTGTGGTGCACAGCACCGACACCCTTAACCGCCGCAACCTGTACGTAGATGCCAACGAATACTACCACCTCATGCTGGCCAACCGCTTTTTCAAGCTCGACCCCCACAAGCAGTACTATGTGTCGATAGCCACGCCGCGGCGCCGCATTGTCAACGGGGTGGAGGTGTACGAACCATCGTCATGGGGCACCCCCAACGCCACGTGCTCCATCTACAGCGAACCGCAGGACTATGTGCAGCAAGATGCCGTAGTGACCGACGAGAATGGCTCGGTCAGCACCACCTTCTCGGCCGAGTGTGGCGCCACCACAGTCATGGTGCAGATGAAGGGCCGCCTGTCGCTGCCCGACGGTGTAAATGGCGGACGCATAGAGGTGAGCCGTTGGCCCTTCGACTGGTTCAGCGGCTCAGCAGCCGAATTCCAAGCGGTGAGCGGCCTCAACACCGCCCTTGTCAACTTTCGTGCCGAATACCCCGAGGCCACTACCCTGCAGCCCACCAAGGGCTGCTACACCAAGGCCGACTCCACGCTGTTGCACCAATATGTGCAGGGCGTGCCAAGCAACAGCATCAATGAGTATGAGCAAAAGCTCTATCTGCTGGCAAGCAACACCTTCAAGGCGCCCTTCGACCTGCCTGCCGACGGCGACCGCATTGTCAAGATTACGCTCATTCCACTGGCCGGACAATACACCGACACACGCACCATGCCGGTACAACACTTCACCATTTGCGGCTATCCGCTCGAAACCTCGGCCACACTCACCCACGACGGGCCTGTGCTCAACCTGGGCTTCCCCTCGGTTACCTATCCCGACGACTGGGCACACACCGCGCGCTACCTACGCCTCGACCTCAACCAAGTGGCCACCCTCGAAACTGATGGCAACTACCTGCGTGTGCCCATACACAGCTATGCCGACGCGCAACGCCCCATCAGCACCAAACTGCACAATCTGCAGGTTGTCACACGCAATGACGGCACAGCCCCGGCACAGCTCATACTGAGCGCCACCAACGACCCGCTCAACACGGCCAACATTGGCAAGAGCTTTGGCACGGTGCAAAACGCCACCATACAGCCCGCCACGCGCAACCTGTCGTTCAACCTGGCACCTGCCAAGGCTGCGGGCATCGAACTGCACGAGGGCTACGACTACACGCTCGAAATGCAATACCACGATGCCACACAGGACATTACCTCGGCCAACACCTGCAAGGGCACTACCTACATCACGCTGCAGGTCATACCCGAGTATGTGACGTGGACCAACCAACTGGCCAACAACGACAACTGGAACAACGATGCCAACTGGCGACGCGCCAGCAAGGCCGAACTGTACAGCACCACCTACAAGGATTATGGCACTGACATTCCGGGGCTGCAGCAAACTGCGGGCAGCGATGCCGGCAGCACACCGCACGCTTTCATTCCGCTGCGCACCACCAAGGTGATTGTGCCAAATGGTGTGGAGCCTCCCTTCCTTGGCACTTACTCCGTGGACACACGCGACTCGCTGCTCACCTACCTTGGCAATGCGGTGAATGCGCCGGCCACCACCAACATAGCCTACTACCTGGTGCTCAACGACAAGCCCGTAGCATCGGCCACTGGCACCTACTACGACTGTGTGCGCTTCTATGCCAACACGTGCGACCAGGTGTACTTCAAGCCGCGTGCCGAGCTGCGCTACCAGCAATACTTGCAGTACAACCAGGCGTGGGTGGACGTTGAGATGCAGCCGGGCGAGTGGACCATGTGGAGTTCGCCGCTCAAGTCGGTTTACGCCGGCGACTTTTATGTGCCGCAGGCCACTGGCCGCCAGCTCACCGAGGCTTTCAAACCCATCACCTACAATGCGGCAGTAAACAGCCGCGCGGGCTACCCCATCTACCAGCGCAGCTGGGACAAGGCGCAGTCAATGGTCATTACCGACGCCGACGATGCCCTGCGCAACGACTACGATGCTTACATTGACTACGACTCGTTCAGTGGCACCGACACCCTGGCCGTAATGCAGCAGTGGAGCAGCCGCTACAACGATGTGACGGTGCCCTACGCCCCCGGCCGCGGCGCGGCCCTGCTGAGCGAGGACAAGCCGCTCACCAGCCAGCCCACCCTGGTGCGCCTGCCAAAGGCCGACACGCAGTATGCCTACTACCGCGCCGACGGCACCGAGCGCCAAAAGGTGGCACTGCCTGCACGCACCGGCCAAGGCCAACTGGCCACCTCCAACCCCGCAGTGGGCGACCCGCAAAAGCTCACCGGACGCCTCGTCATCAGCATCGACGAGGCTAACGAGCACAAGGACAACGGCTACTACCTTGTGGGCAACCCTTACATGTCGTCGCTCTACATGAAGCGTTTCTTCGACCAGAACACGCAGCTCTACCCCAAATATTGGACCATGCAGAACGGGCAGATGTGTGCCTTCGATGCCAGTGCCGACAATGTGGTGGCGCCCATGACGGCTTTCTTTGTCAAACCCGTGAGCGGCACTTTGCTGCAAAACATTGAGTTTCTGCCCATCATGACGGTGCCCTTCACCTCTGCCGTGACGCAGTCGGCCGAGGCCACGCTGCGCCTTACGCTCACCAGCGGCAGCCACACCACCAGTGCAAGCATTGTGGCGGACAAGGGGGCTGCGGCCGACTTTAAGGAGGGTGAGGACGTTGAGGCCATGTTCGACTCTAACACCACGGGCTCTGCCCCCATGCTTTACACCATGGCGGGCCAGTTGGCGGCTGCCATCAACCATGTGCCCGACTTGTGCAATGTGCCGTTGGGCATTGTGGCCCCCGCCACCGGTGCTGTCTCGCTGCGCATAGCTGGCACCGACCAGCTGCGCAAGCCACTCTACTTGTACGATGCCCGCACCAAGCACTACACGCTGCTCACCGACAGCACGGCTGTAACACTCACGCCCAATGCGGTGGGCCGCTACACGCTCACATCGCAGGCCATTGCGCCCCAACCCGTGCAAACGCCCTTACGCTGCTGGGCCTCACAGGGGGGCATGGTCACTGCCACCACCGCGCCCGACGATTGCTTGCGTGCGGTGCTTGTGTTCGACCCCACGGGCCGCCTTGTGCGCGAGTTCCAGCCTGCTGCCGTGTCGTACAGTTTCAACTTGCCGGCCGGCCCTTACCTCATCACTGTGTGCTCTGACGCTGTGACGGAGGGCCGCACCTTTAAGGTGATGGTGGGGCATTAACCCTAAACGATAGCACTAAACGTTAGTGCTAAACGCTGGCACTAAAGGCAAGCACTAAAGGCAAGTACTAAACGCAAGCACTAAATGCTAACACTAAATGCTTGCACTAAATGCTTGCACTAAACGCAAGTACAAAACGCTTGCACTAAGCGCAAGCACTAAACGCAAGTACTAAATGCTAACACTAAACGCAAGCACCAAACGCAAGCACTAATGGGGGCGACGCGTCTCGCGTCGGGCATTAAAGCAAAGGCTCATACACTAAACACAAAGGCTCAGCACTAATTACATGCCTGCCTGTGAACCTTTGCCTTGATGCCCGACGCGAGACGCGTCGCCCCCATTAGTGCTTGCGTTTGGTGTTAGCGTTTAGTGCTTGCGTCTTCTTGCGAGGCGCCTCGTCCCCATTAGTGCACAATGCAACAACCATAAATATTTGTTTGGCGATTTTGCCTGCACCTTGCACTTTTTGGCGTAACGCACTGGTAATCACTGTCTTACATAGTGTAGGTAACAGTTGTTTTTACATACACGCCTGCCTGCACAAATGCTTTTGCCTGCACACCCGTGTGCAGTAGTATTTACTATTGTGCCAGGGCGGCGCACGAATTTAGGGAGGTAGAATTTTCGGTTTCTCCGAAACATTTTTCTACCTCCCTATGCTGTTATACGTGGCTGCGCCCGTAGAAATCCGTTATTGTTAGTGCAAGCAAGTGCAAGCACAATGCAGACAAAGTGCAGATGCAGTGCAAGCAAGTGCAAGCACAGTGCAGGTGTACCTACACTGCATAATCCGCTGATTTTCAGTTTATTTAGAGCAAAAAGTGCAAGATGCAAGCAAAATTGCCCAATCAGTATTTATGGTAAAACACCTACACATTGTGCACTAAAAAGCACACCATCAGTTATGAAAGAAGTTCTCTGTTTGGTAAAACGCCAAAGCCCATTATAATGCTTTTGCAGTTTTACTGGACAGCAATAATATTATGTAAATATTCAGTCAAACAGGCATAATTGCACTGACTCGGTGCAATTTCGGCCGAAAATTGCACTAAGTTAGTGCAAATTGCGCTCGGTTTGCAGTACCATTTGATAAAGTACGCGGCACCTCGGCAATGAAAAGGAAAAAGATTGCATCGTTTTTCCTTTCCATTGCGCTCGGTTTGCAGTACCTTTGTAGCATAAAACAGACGTTACCTATGGCACAACGATTAGAACAAACACAGGCGGCTGTGCAAACACAGCAGTTGGCATCGCTACAAGTGGCGGTGGCCAAACTTGTGGAGCTGCCCGTAACCGAACTGGCCGCACGGGTGAGAGATGAAATGGTGGACAACGCCGCTCTCGAGGAGAAGGACGGCGAGGACTATCCTACACACGACGAGGCCGATAATACTGACAATAACGATAACAACGAGGAGAACGACAAGGACGCTGAGGCCGATGAGGCTAATGCCTACGAGGAGAGCGAGGACTACGGACGCGAGGCTGACGCTATGGGCGACTACTTCTCGGCCGACGATGTGCCTGACTATCTGCAACAACGCGCCGACGAGGAGCGCGACCGCAAGGAGATGCAGTACTCGGGACAGACCTCATTCTACGAGGACTTGCAGCAGCAAATCAGTGAGCACAACCTTACCGAACACGAACAGGAGGTGATGGAATATATCATTGGCTCGCTCGACGAGGACGGCTTTTTGCGGAAGGACCTTGATGCGCTGGCCGACGAGTTGGCCATTTACCACAATATAAACACCGACCGCCACGAACTTGAACGCTTGCTCGGTATTTTGCAACAGTTTGAACCGCGAGGCATCGGTGCACGCTCGCTGCAGGAGTGCTTGCACATACAACTGACTGACCCCGAACGCCGCACGCCTTACACCAAACTGGCGCTGGAGGTGGTTGACCGCTGCTTTAAGGACTTTGTGGGGCGCCACTGGGACGTGGTTAAGCAGCGCCTTGGCATGGACGATGACACCTTTGCCCATGTGCGCCACTTGCTCGTTCACCTCAATCCGCGTCCGGGCAGTGCCCTTAACGACTCTACCGCACCAAGTGCCCCAACGGTGGTGCCCGACTTCTATGTCAGGGTTGACGACGAAGGACGCGTGGAGGTGGGCATGAACAATGGCGATGTGCCCGAACTGAGGGTGAGCCAGGCTTTCCGCGACAGCATCAAGCAGTATGGCGGCAACAAGACGAAACTGTCGCGCGAGCAACGCGATGCTTACACCTACGCCCGCCAAAAGGTGGACTCGGCCCTGTCGTTTATCAACCTGCTCACGCGACGCAAGGAGACTCTGATGTCGGTTATGCGCGCCATTGTTGACAAGCAACACGCCTTTTTTGTGAACGATGATGACGAGAACGACTTGGTGCCGCTCACGCTGAAGGAAATTGCCGAAATGGCACGGGTGGACATTTCGACCGTGTCGCGCGTAACGAATAGCAAATATGTGCAGACTATGTACGGCACTTACCCGCTCAAGTTTTTCTTCTCGTCACAGTTCACCACAAGCGATGGCGACGAACTCTCTGCCCGCAAAGTTAAGGCGGCTCTGCGCGAGCTGATTGACGGCGAGGACAAGCGTCACCCGCTGAGCGACGAGGCGCTGGCCGCCAAACTCAAGGAGGCTGGCTACAATGTGGCGCGCCGCACTGTGGCCAAATACCGCGATATGCTGGGACTGCCTACCGCACGCCTGCGCAAGGAGTGAACGGGGCAGGGGGGTGACGGGTTACGCCTAATCAATCAACACAAAACAAATACATCTTGGACAATACTGACATACATAACGAAACAAGCGCCCACACGGCGCACAAACTGCGTGAGAAGGCCAGCGGGGTGAGCAGCGAACTGATAGTGCTCACTGCCCACGTTGTGTCGTCGCTCTACTCGCCGTTTTACCTGCCGGTAGTGGCTTTTGTGGTGCTGTTCTTGTTCAGCTACCTGAACATGCTGCCCATGCAGACAAAGGTGATACTTACGCTGATTGTATATTTCTTCACCATACTGCTGCCCCATGTGGCCATATACTGCTACCGCAAACTGAATGGGTGGACACGGCACCAAATGAGCCGCCGCGAACGCCGTTATGTGCCTTACGTGCTGAGCATTGTGAGCTATGGTGCACTGCTCTACCTGCTCTACGGCATTCACATGCCACGCTTTGCGTTGGGGGTGATTGGCGGCGCGCTGGTCATACAAGTGGTGTGCGCCATTGTTAACAACTTTATCAAAATCAGCACACACGCTGCCGCCTCGGGGGGTGTGGTGGGGGCACTGATAGCCTTTTCGTTTATCTTTGCCTTCGACCCCACATGGTGGGTGTGCCTCACCACGCTGCTCTGCGGCATGGTGTGCTCGGCACGCCTCATTCTGCGACAGCACACCTACGCCGAAATAGGGTGGGGCGTACTGGTTGGCGTGGTGAGCGGATTTGTCAGCATTTTGCTGATATAAGGCCTTAACTATTAAAACCCTATATTGAGTATCATGGTAAAGATCATTGTAAATGGGAGCAATAAAACAACCTTTATTATAAGGGGGTCGAATTCGACCCGCTCTTGAAAGATGCTGGGTTAAAAGCATTTACAATCAAACGAAGCCAAATATCTTATCAACTGTAAATAACATTCTATACATCACACATAAATACATCACATCATACATGACACCAATTATTAGCATTATCATGGGCAGCACAAGCGACCTGCCCGTTATGGAGAAGGCTGCCAAGTTTCTTGAAGAGATGCAAGTGCCTTTCGAAATGAATGCCCTCTCGGCACACCGCACACCTGCCGAGGTGGAGGACTTTGCACATGGTGCACAAGCACGCGGCCTGCGTGTTATCATTGCCGGTGCCGGCATGGCTGCCGCACTGCCTGGCGTGATTGCCGCCAGCACCACGCTGCCCGTTATAGGTGTACCCATCAAGGGCATGCTCGACGGACTGGACGCCATGCTCTCTATCATACAGATGCCTCCCGGCATTCCCGTAGCCACAGTGGGCGTGAACGGTGCACAGAATGCAGCTATTCTGGCGGTTGAAATGCTGGCTCTCTCCGACGAGGCTCTGGCCAAACGCCTGGCTAACTACAAAGAGGGTCTGAAGCAGAAGATTGTGAAGGCCAACGCCGACCTGCACGAGGTGAAATATCAATTCAAAACAAACTAAGCATACTACATAAGTGTCGATATTCAACTATAATCCGCGAATGAGCCACGAGGTGGTGATTGGCAACCGGCCGCTCGGCGGCAGCAATCCGCTGCGCATACAGAGCATGACCACCACTGCTACCACCGACACCGAGGGCTGCGTGAAGCAGTGTATGGCCATATTCGACGCTGGGGCCGACTATGTGCGACTGACCACACAGGGCACACGCGAGGCCGAAAACCTGCGCCACATCAAGGACGAACTGCTGAAGCGCGGCTACGACCGCCCGCTGGTGGCCGACGTGCACTTTAACCCCAATGTGGCCGATGTGGCGGCTACCATTGTGGAGAAGGTACGCATCAATCCGGGTAACTATGTGGACCCGGCACGACAGTTCAAACACCTGGAATACACCGACGAGGAGTATGCCGCCGAACTGGCACGACTTGAAGAGCGCTTTACCAAACTGCTCAACATCTGCAAGGCGCACCACACGGCTCTGCGCATTGGCGTGAACCACGGCTCACTCTCCGACCGCATCATGTGCCGCTACGGCGACACACCGGCGGGCATTGTGGAGAGCTGCATGGAGTTTCTGCGTGTGTGTGTAAAGGAGGGGTTCAAGGACGTGGCTGTGTCTATCAAGGCATCTAACACGCAAGTGATGGTGCGCTCGGTACGCCTGCTGTGCAGCGTGATGCGCATGGAGCACATGGACTTTCCGCTACATCTTGGCGTGACGGAGGCCGGCGAGGGCGAGGACGGACGCATCAAAAGTGCCGTGGGCATTGGCGCACTGCTGGCCGACGGCATTGGCGACACGCTGCGCGTAAGCCTGAGCGAGGCTCCCGAGGTGGAGGTGCCTGTGGCCTACAAACTGGCCGAATATGTGGTGCGACGCGCCGGACACCCCGAAATTCCTGGAAAGGAGGCACCGCAGTTCAACTACGAAAATCCTTCGCGCCGCCGCACCACTGCGGTGGGCAACATTGGTGGCGACAATGTGCCGGTGGTGATATCCACTCGCCTCAACAACGAGACGTACACCGCTGCCAACGGCCAGCCCACGCCCGACTACATTTATGTGGGGCGCAGCCTGCCCGGCAAGGACAAGCGCATGGCTGGCACGGGCTATTTGGTGGACGCTGACCTGTGGCAGGGTGAGGAGGGCACTTATCCCGTGTTTACGAAACGCTACCTCATGGCCATGCCTGCGTGCAGGGCAAGCATCAAGTTCTTGTTCCTCACTTACCTCGACCTTGACGACGAGGTGAAGGCGCTGCTGCGCACCGTGCCCGGGGTGGTTATCATAGCACAAAGCAACCACCAGAACCGCTTGGGCGAGCAACGCGCATTGGTGCACGAACTGTGGTGTGAGGAACTGCGCACCCCGGTGGTGTTCTTTGAGCAATACCGCATGGGCGAGGGCGACAAGGAGAATTTCCAGCTCTACGCTGCTGCCGACATGGGCGCACTGATGTTTGACGGGCTGACCGACGGCATCATGCTGTTCAACCAAAAGCCTGAGGGCCAGCGCCCGCTGCCGCTCGAGGTGCAGGACGCCACAGCCTTTGCCATACTGCAGGCTGCCCGCTTGCGCACTACCAAGACGGAGTATATCAGCTGCCCTGGCTGCGGTCGCACGCTCTACGACCTGCCAGGCACCATTGCACGCATCAAGGCTGCCACAGCGCATCTCAAGGGCCTTAAAATAGGCATTATGGGCTGCATTGTGAATGGCCCCGGCGAGATGGCCGATGCCGACTATGGCTATGTGGGCGCCGCACGCGGCAAGGTGAGCCTTTACCGAGGCAAGGTGTGTGTTGAAAAGAACATACCAACCGACGAGGCCGTTGACAAGCTGCTCGAACTGATTGAAAAGGACCGCAGCAACTCTTAACCGGTTCTTGGTTATAGGCTATGCTGCCTGTTAAAACGTGAACAGGCGAACGTTCTCAAGTACAAAACACAAGCACCCAACGCAAGCATCAAACGCTAGCATCAAACGCTACCACCCAACGCTAGCACTAATGGGGGCGACGCGTCTCGCGTCGGGGAAGTGCCATGTTCATACACTTAATAAAGGCTCACAGACAGTGCTAATTACACGCTTGTCTGTGAGCCTTTGCCGTCATTTCCGACGCGGGACGCGTCGCCCCCATTAGTGCTTGCGTTTAGTGGTAGCGTTGGGGGTGCATTTGGTGTTAGAAGAAACACAAGCACTAATGGGGGCGACGCGTCTCGCGTCGGGAAAGTGCCATGTTCATACACTTAACAAAGGCTCACAGACAGTGCTAATTACACGCTTGTCTGTGAGCCTTTGCTTTCATTTCCGACGCGAGACGCGTCGCCCCCATTAGAGCTAGCGTTTAGTGCTAGCGTTGGGGGCTTGAGTTTTGTGCTTGAGTCCGTTCGATGTTTACGTTTCACCAGAAACAAGTACACTATGACGCGTTTAACCCGTCAACCTATACGTTAATACTTGAACGTGCTGCCGCCCAGGAACTCGCGCAACAACGAGGTTGGGGGCAAACCACGTATGGAAATAGGTTTGAGGTAACTCAGGAATTTGCGCAAGCGGTATGCCTCAGAGTATTCGGGAGCCGACTCGGGCACCTCTTCAAGCAATGGGAGTGCCTGGTCGCGCAAGGCCGCAAACTCAAAGAGCAATGCCGTGTTCATCATTTCGTCGGCCTGCTCCTGGAAGGGGAATATCCAACGCTCCTCGCCACGGCGCACCGAGGGCCATTGCGCAATGGTCTCCTGTGCCGAACGCGCACGATACTTGTGATCGCGCACAATGCGTCGCAGCAAACGGTTGTCGGTGGTGGGTATGTAGTTGTGGTCGTCGAGCAATATGGTGGTCAGGGCCGAGGCATATATCTTGAACTTGTGCTTGTCGGCCACACCCTCTGTCAGGCGCGGATTAAGGGCATGAATGCCCTCGAGTATCAGTATGTCGTGCTCGTCAAGGTGGTAATGGTGGCCGCTGGGCGCACTCTTGCCCGAAGCAAAGTCGTAGCGTGGTGTTTCCACCTCCTCGCCATGTATGAGGGCATTTATCTGCTCGGTGAGCAAGGGTATGTTCATGGCGTCAATGTGCTCAAAGTCGTAATTGCCATCGGCATCGCGCGGCGTGTTGACACGGTCGACAAAGTAGTCGTCGGTAGATATGGGCAACGGGCGCAGGCCACAAGCCATAAGCTGCACGCTGAGGCGCTTGCTGAAGGTAGTTTTGCCACTCGACGAGGGGCCGGCTATGAGTATCACCTTGAGCTCGGGGTTGGCTGCTATACGGTCGGCCAAGTGGGCAATTTTCTTCTCCTGCAGAGCCTCGCTCACGTTGATAAGGTTGTTGGTATAACCGTGGCTGCAAGCATCGTTGAACTCGCCGATGGTGGTCACGCCCAATATCTCGTTCCAGCGGTGCTGCTCACTGAACACTTCAAACATTTTGGGCTGTTCAACCATGGGGCGCAGTTGTGAGGGATTTTCAGGGTCGGGTATGCGCAACAGCAAGCCGTCGCCATAGAGCGCCAGGTCGAACAAATAGATTTGTGAGGTTTTGATGAGCAACGAACCATAAAAGTAGTCGGCCGTGTCGTCAAGGGTGTAGTAGGTGGTGTAGAGCTTGCCCACACTCTCAAGCAGTTTGGCCTTGCTCTCAAGCCCGTCGGCACGGAAACGCGCCACAGCCTGCTCGGTAGGACAGGTTATGCGGTGAAATGGTATGTCGGCCGCCACTATCTGCGCCATGCGCTGCTTGAGCTGGTCTACCACCATTTGCGACACCACACCGTCGTTAGAACCCGTAATGAGGCGGCAATAGTAGCCATTCGACACGGGGGTTTCGATGCGCAAACGGGCCGAAGGGCCATAAATGTCGCGCACCGCCTTGTAAAGCACAAAGAACAGTGAACGCGTGTAGGTGCGCAAGCCCGATGATGAGGTGATGTCGAGGAACTCCACATCTTTGTCGGTAAAAAACGTGAAGTGCAGGCCCTCAACCTTATTGTTTACCTTGGCACTGGTCGGGCCGTAGGGCATGTTAAGGTCGAGCATTTCATACACTTCTTCAAGGTTAAAGCCTATGGGCACCTTGTGTGTGCGCCCCGTGTTTTTGCAACGTATGGTTATATTCTTGCTCATGTTTGTACTATTTTTAGTGTGGAGAGAGGAGGGCTGTATATTAGCATCAAGAGAGCGGCAGACCAATCCCGCGGCCCACACAGCCACCACCATGCAGCAGCCCGTCTTATCAACGCTCAAATATACACTTATTTGCCCAAAATACCCTTTGCAAATGTGTGAAATTAGCTTGCAATGTTACACTTTAGGACATAAATGCCGCAATATCAGCACATTACGCACAATTATCGGCCGAAACACTTGGAGCTTTTGAGAATAGTTGCTACCTTTGCAGCCGCTATGTGTAAAGCAGCTGCGCGCAACCTTGCGCACAATGCCACACAGAGCATTATTACATTCATATCTCATAATTCATACACAATGTACTTAGATTCTGAAAAGAAGAAAGAGATCTTTGGCAAGTACGGACAGTCTAATTCGGACACTGGTTCAGTAGAGAGCCAGGTGGCCTTGTTTTCTTACCGTATTGCCCACTTGACGGAGCACATGAAGCAGAACCGTAAAGATCATACGACTGAACGCTCACTCGTTAAGATGGTAGGTAAGCGCCGCGCGCTCCTCAACTACCTGAAGCGCAAGGACATCGAGCGTTACCGTGCTATCGTTAAGAACCTCGGCTTGCGTAAGTAATCACGCTGCTGTACAGAGGTTTACTAACGAGACTCTGAAAAGCTTAATCCCGCCCAACACTGATGTGTCGGAGCGGGATTTTTTGTGTTCGCTTGCCAATGGGGCAATGAGGCAATGAGATAATGTGCTAATTGGTAAAATGGCAAACATACGAACTCAACCCCCAAACGCTACCACTAAACGCAAGCACTAAGCACAAGCACAAAACGCTACCTCTAATGGGGGCGACGCGTCCCGCGTCGGGCATTAAAGCAAAGGCTCATACACTAAACACAAAGGCTCAGCACTAATTACACGCCTGCCTGTGAACCTTTGCCTTGATGCCCGACGCGGGACGCGTCGCCCCCATTAGTGCTTGCGTTTTGTGCTTGAGTTTAGTGGTAGCGTTTTGTGCTTGAGTTTTGTGCTTGAGTTTTGTGCTTGAGTTTTGTGCTTGCGTTTAGTGATAGCGTTTGGTGCTTGAGTACGTTCGTATGTTTACGTATTACCGGACAGCAAGAATTAGCACATTGCCCTCGCGTCAGCACATTAACCCATTACCACATTAGCATATAACGCAAAAAGAGTTGGCCTTGCACCGAGGTGCAGAGCCAACTCTTTGAGTTGTTATGCTTTAAGCTTAGAACTTATTTAAGCCGCACGATTAGAGCTGGGGACCAGCAGCAACGAGAGCCTTACCAGCTTCGTTGGTTTCGTACTTCTTGAAGTTCTTGATGAAGCGTGCAGCGAGGTCCTTAGCCTTCTCTTCCCATACTGAAGCGTCAGCGTAAGTGTCGCGAGGATCGAGGATCTTAGGATCAACGCCGGGGAGTTCAGTAGGCACAACGAAGTCGAAGTAAGGAACAGTCTTGGTAGGAGCCTTGTCGATAGAACCATCGAGGATAGCGTCGATGATACCACGTGTATCGCGGATAGAGATACGCTTGCCTGAACCATTCCAACCAGTGTTTACGAGGTAAGCCTTGGCACCGTTCTTCTCCATCTTCTTAACGAGTTCCTGAGCGTACTTGGTGGGGTGCAATTCGAGGAATGCCTGACCGAAGCAAGCTGAGAAAGTAGGAGTAGGCTCGGTGATACCACGTTCAGTACCAGCCAACTTGGCAGTAAAGCCAGAGAGGAAGTAGTACTGAGCCTGAGCCTCAGAGAGGATAGATACGGGAGGAAGTACACCGAAGGCATCGGCAGAGAGCATGATAACCTGCTTTGCAGCGGGGCCCTTGCTGATAGGCTTAACGATGTTGGTGATGTGGTAGATAGGATAGCTTACACGAGTGTTTTCAGTTACAGTCTTGTCAGCGAAGTCAATCTTGCCGTTAGCATCAACAGTTACGTTCTCGAGGAGTGCGTCACGCTTGATAGCGCCGTAGATATCGGGCTCGCTTTCCTTGTCGAGGTTGATAACCTTTGCGTAGCAACCACCTTCGTAGTTGAACACACCGTTGTCGTCCCAGCCGTGTTCGTCGTCACCGATGAGCTTACGCTTCGGGTCGGTAGAGAGGGTAGTCTTACCAGTACCTGAAAGGCCGAAGAAGATGGCAGAGCTTGTCTCTTCCATGTTGGTGTTAGCAGAGCAGTGCATAGAAGCGATGCCCTTGAGGGGGTTGTAGTAGTTCATCATTGAGAACATACCCTTCTTCATTTCACCACCGTACCAAGTGTTGATGATAACCTGCTCGCGGCTTGTGATGTTGAATACAACGGCAGTTTCTGAGTTGAGGCCGAGTTCCTTGTAGTTAGTTACCTTAGCTTTTGATGCGTTGTAAACGATGAAGTCAGGTTCGAAGCTCTCAAGTTCTTCCTTTGAAGGACGAATGAACATGTTGGTTACGAAGTGAGCCTGCCAAGCAACTTCAACGATGAAGCGCACAGACATGCGAGTTTCCTTGTTGGCACCACAGAAACCATCTACTACGAAGAGACGCTTGTTAGAGAGCTCTTTCTTAGCGATTTCCTTAACGGCTGCCCAAGCCTCCTGTGAAGCGGGCTTGTTGTCGTTGGGATATTCGGGAGTAGTCCACCACACTGTGTCCTTTGAGTTCTCGTCCATTACGATGAACTTGTCCTTAGGAGAACGGCCAGTGTAGATACCCGTCTTTACGTTAACAGCGCCGAGTTCAGTTTCCTGACCCTTTTCAAAACCTTCGAGACCTGCCTTGGTTTCCTCTTCGAACAACTGCTCGTATGAGGGGTTGTGAACGATCTCTGTTGCGCCGGTAATACCGTACTTGGTTAAATCTAATGTTGCCATAATGCTTTATTAGTTAATAAAAAAAGTTTACTTGTTAGTAGGGTTAGGCAGCAGGCAGAGCAAGTGCCCGCGCTTTACCGCAGCAAAAGTACGAAAATGTTGGTACAAACGAAAAGTTTTAACGCATTTTATTTTGCTAATTCGCTGCTTTCGTCTGCGCCATTGCTGGTGCGTTCCTTGCCTTTGCTCTGGCGCCATAGCGCAAAAGCGAACAGGGCTATTATCACAGCCAGCGCTGCATAGGCCACGCTGTTGGTGGTGGTGATGCTGGCGGGGTGGAAGGTCATGACCACCTGGTGCTTGCCGGCAGGCACCTTGAGGGCGCGCAACACATAGTTGACACGGCCCAGTTCGGCGGGCTTGCCGTCGATGGTAACGGTCCAGCCGGGGTAGTATATTTCGGAGAACACCACCACGCCGCCCTTGGGCGAGCTGATGGTGTACTTCAGGCAGTCGAGGTCGTGGGCTGTTACCTGCACGCTACCGCTGTCGAGGGGCGAGCCGTCGAGCACGGCGCGGAACTTTTCGTCGGCCACAGCCTTGTGTTTGGTGTCAAGCCCAGTGAGGCCAGCCATTTCGGCGTCGGCATTTTTCACAAAGTTGATGCTGCTCACAAACCAGCCGTTGCCATTGGCATAGGGGTTGAGCACCACCTGGTTGGCCTGCTTGCCAAACATAAAGTATTTGGTGTTGAGCATGTTGAGCACGGGCGATATGCTGTCGCCCTTAACCTGGCTCATGTCGCCTTGTGCATTGTTCACAGCATTGACAAACTGCTGCAGCTCGTTGTTGAGCTGGCGGTCGATAAGGTCCTGATAGCGGTGCAGTTTGGCAGCGTGGTAGCCACCAATGCTGTGGTGGTAGTATGAGGTGGCGTTTGACGTTTCGTTGAACGGACTGCCGCCTGTGCCGAGATTTACCACACGGTAGTAGGTGGTGTCTTGCAGCACGCGGGCATCGGCGGGCGACTTGGTAAAGTTCTCCTCCATTACCGACTCCTCGGTGAACGAGTCGTTGTTGAGGTAGCGCTTGTCAATCTGCCACATGTCGGTCAGGCAGATGATGCCCAGCAGCAGGCACATGAGCCAGCCCTGCAACTTGTTGGCGGCATAGGCCCAGATAACCAATATGCCAAGCACTATGATAAAGGCTGAGCGCAAGGCGTCGGCCGAGAGTATGGCATGGTGCATAGAGGTGATGGCGGCCATATAGCGGCCCACGAGGTCGGCGGGGAAACCGGCCTGGCGCATGAGGCCGAAGGTGGTGGCGTCGCTTTGCGATATGCAGTCGCCCGTCACGCCCGGGGCCAGCCATACAAGCAGGCAGAAGCCGAGGGTGAGCACAGTGGCTACGGGCAGACCTACCTTCTTTACCATCGGAGCCTGTTTCCAGTTGGTGAGCTGGAAGAGTTCCTTGCGCTTGCTTATTTCGTACAAACAGAGTATGGCGAGCAGCGGCATGGTAAATTCGGCTATGACGAGGGCTGAACTTACGGTGCGGAACTTGGCGTACATGGGCAGGTGGTCGATAAAGAAGTCGGTGATGCCCACATATTTACCCCAGGCAAAGAGCAGACTGAGCACGGTGGCGGCCAGCAAGGCCCACTTTACAGGGCCCTTTACATAGAACAGGCCGAGCACAAACAGGAAGCACACCAGGGCACCCACATACACGGGGCCTACGGTGAAGGGTTGTTCGCCCCAATAGAGGTTGAGACCCGGGGGAGTGGCTTGCAGTCCGCTCTGCTGGAAAACCTGCTGAGTTTGGCCAGCGCACTGGTAAAAGTCATCGTAGCCGGGCAAGTCCTCTACGTTTTCACGGTCGAGGATCGACGATGAGCCGCCGCCCTTGTAGTCGGGAATGAGCAGTGTAAGGGTTTCGTCAATGCCATAGCTCCACATGGTGATGTAGTCGCGGTCGAGGCCCGAAGTGGCCTTTTGTGCCGTTTGGCCCTTGGCGGGCTGTGCGGTGAGTTCGGCCTTGCCACGCATTGACTCCTGCGCATACTGGTAGGTGTGGTAAAGGTTGGGCAGGTTGGCTGCCACGCCAAGCAAGCCGGCCACTATAAGCACACCGGTGGCCTTGAGCCAGCTGCCCATTTTGCGGCGCACAATGGCATCGATAAGGTAGGCCACTGCCATAAAGGCCATGACAAAGATGAAGTAGTACGACATCTGTATGTGGTTGCTCACCACCTGCAGGGCCGTAAATAGGGCTGTAACAACACCGCCCCACAAATATTTGCCGCGGTAGCACAGCACCAAACCGCCTATGGTGGGCGGTATGAAGGCAAGGGTCATCACCTTCCAGAGGTGGCCGGCGGCAATGATAATGAGGAAGTAGGACGAGAAGGCCCACAATATGGCGCCTAACGCTGCCAGATAGGGCTTAAAGTTGAATGCGCGCAGCAGAATGTAGAAGCCGAGCAAATAAACGAACAGGAAACTGATGGCCGGAAACCAGTAGATGGTGCCAAGGCCAAAGGCATAGCCCACCTTGTTGAGGGTGTCGGTGGCACTGTACGAGGGGGCAGTCTGATAGGTGGGCATACCGCTGAATATGGCATTCGACCAACGGCTCACCTCGCCACCATGGTGCTGCTTATACTGCACCTGCTCCTGCTTCAGGCCCTCGGCGGCCACACTGTCGTGTCCGCCCAATACCAGGCCCTCGCTCATAGGGGTGAAGAAGTAGGCTATGCTGATAGCCAGGAATATGAGCACCGCCACGAGGTCGGGTGCTGCCTTCTTCATGATGTTTGAGAAATTCATTATATAGATGTGTGTTTAATTAGTTCTTGGTTTATGGGTGGGGGTGATGGGTTAGGGGGTTAGGAGGTTAGGAGGTTAAAAAGTAACTTTCTCCACTTTCGGATTTAACAAGGGCGGGCTGAAAGCCCAATGTAGCACATAGCCCAGGGCAAGTGAAGCGACACCCTGGGGCCCCCGTGTGGGAGCAGTCGCGCCCTGAAAGGGCAAAAGCTTTATTCTTTATGTTGTTATTCTTACATGATAGCTGTATTCGCGGTCTTAAAGTGGAATATCGTATATTTTGTTCAATAAGTGCGCCATGACTTAAAGCTTTTGCCCTTACAGGGCGCGACTGCTCCAACACGCTAACCCAGGGCGCCGCTTTGCTTGCCCTGGGCTATGGGCTTCATTGGCCTTTCAGGCCGTTCTTGCTAAATCCAAAAGCTCAAACTTTTACGAATTGGGCAAGCAGCGGTAATCTTTTAACCCATTAACCCACTAACCTTCTAACCCATTTAACCTCCTAACCCCCTCACACCCACAGCATGACAATGAGCTGCGCAATGATTACGCGCAGAAACATGCCGAGAGGGTAGACGGTGGCGTAGGCCACAGAAGCCTTGTCGTTGCCGGGCAGCGAGTCGTTGACATACTCCAGGGCAATAGGGTTGGCCATGGCGCCACAGAGCATGCCTGCCGTGGTGGCATAGCTGCGTTTGTAACACACTACGCCCACTATGCTCATGATGATGACCGGCACCAGGGTGATAACCATGGCGATGCCTATCCACCACAAGGCTTGCGGCTGCATGACGGTGGCAAGGAAGTCCTTGCCCGCATCGAGCCCCAAGCAGGCCAGGTACATTGACAAGCCCAAAGAGCGCAGCATCAGGTTGGCACTCGTGGTGGTGTAGGCCACCATGTGGAAACGTGGGCCAAAGGCGCCTATGAGTATGCCCATCACAATGGGGCCGCCCGCCAAGCCGAGCGTGACGGGGAACTTTATGCCGGGCACAAACACGGGAATACTGCCCAACAGCAAACCCAGCACAATGCCTATGAATATGGTCACCATGTTGGGCTCGTCAAGGCGTTTCACCACATTGCCCAGTTCGGTAGCCACGCGCTTTATGCTCTCAGCCTCGCCCACCACCGTCACACGGTCGCCCATGCGCAGTGTTAGGTTAGGGGTGGCCACGAGTTGTATGCCCGAGCGTTGCACGCGGCTCACATTCACGCCGTAGCGGTTGCGCAGTTGCAAGTCGCCCAGGTGTCGTCCATTAATGCTGGCTTGCGTAATGAGTATGCGTTGCGATATAAGTTTTGAGTCGAGCGCATTCCAGTCCACATCGTTGCGGTTCCAGTTCGTTTCGTCGCGCTGACCAAAGTATATGGTGAGCTGTGCCACCTGCCGCTGATGCGTGATAACAAGTATGCGGTCGCCGTTTTCGAGTCGTGTGTCGGCATTGGGCAGTATCACCTTGCCGTCGCGCCACAAGCGCGACACCACGAATTTACTTTCGTCCATGCCGCTTATCTCGCCCAGAGTGTGGCCAAACACGGCTGGGTTGCACACCAGGAACGAGGCTATAAAAGCCTCATCGTCGTTATTGTCGTCGCTCGCCTTTTCGTGGCGTGAAAGCCAGCCCTTCACCAGCAGCAGGGCCACAATCACGCCCACCATGCCAAAGGCATACGTCACAGCACAGCTCAGGGCCGCACCCGAGGCTGGCATGTTGCACTGCTTGAGCGTTTGTTGAGCCGCACCGAGTGCCGGTGTGTTGGTAGTGGCGCCACACAGCACGCCCATCATGTCGGGCAAAGGCAGCAGTCCGGTCCAGCCCGACACGAGTGCCAGCACCGTGCCCAGCACCACCACACCAAGTGCCAACAGATTGAGTGTGGTACCGCCCTTGCGGAAGGTGCTCATAAAGCCCGGACCCACCTGCAAGCCCAATGTGTATACAAACAGTATCAAGCCAAAGCTTTCGGCATAGTTCAGCATCTGGCTGTCGACCTTCAAACCTGCGGCTCCGGCCAATATGCCGAAAAAGAACACGTAGGTGACGCCAAGACTGATACCACGTATGCGCCACTTGCTCAGAGCCAGTCCGAGCGCGCATATCAGGCAAATAATAATGACAGCCTGTATGGCTGATGGTATTTCAAAAAGCGTTGTTAACCAATTCATGGTCTGGTATATAATGTGTGTTGGGTTGATTTGGCGACAAAGTTAGTGCAAACCGAATGCAGTGCAAAGCGAAAGAGGGACTTTTTCGCTTTATTGCCGCTTAGCGCGGAAGACATAAGAATATAAGATATATCGTTTGTGTTAGCCGCTAACGCGGAATACATAAGAACATAAGGACATAAGAACAGAAGATATGACGTTTGTGTTAGCCGCTTACCGCGGGAACATAAGAACATAAGCTACATAAGAAACATATAAGGCCGCTGCGCGGCTGACGGCCACGGACTAACGTCCGAGTGGCCTCAAGAAACATAAGGGCTGACGCCGTAGCGTGTCTTGTCAGCCGCTAACGCGGTAAACAGAAGAACATAAGAACATAAGGACATAAGGGCTGACGCCGTAGTATTACATATAGTAACG